>ERZ810555.2-NODE-2-length-229177-cov-10.7669_pt1 | contig 229177 bp, 207 predicted proteins | sample MGYA00520328_ERZ810555 | MGnify/ENA primary metagenome ERZ810555 (study PRJEB31588, sample SAMN03399021) | human gut metagenome | study: EMG produced TPA metagenomics assembly of the PRJNA231909 data set (A prospective, longitudinal analysis of the...
GAGTTATTTTAATTTGGTAACAAAAAATGCCGTATTTATGCGGTCTGTGGCGTTTTGCAAACGCCTAAATAATTCTACTAATGAGAGGTAAGTGCATGTACTATAAGTTAAGACAAGATGTATTGTTTAGACAGTATGATGAGTATGGATTAATAACAGATAATTCTGAATATGGATATAGAATGCTAAATGATATGAAACGTCCGCGTGGCGAAAAATATGTTTCTAATAGTGGTGCAATAATGTTAGCAACACTTGATAAAATACCAAAGTATATTGATGATATAGTCAGTGAATTACAAAATATTTTTGTAGGAGTTGATTTTGAAACATTGAAAAAAGATACCATCGAATTCTTTCAGTATTTTGTCGATGAGGGTTTTTTGACTATTGGTGATAAAATAGAAAATTGTCAGGATTGTGATGATAAAAAAAACGACAAGAAAGAAAAACAAGATAGTACAGCAATTATAATTGGTCAAGATGAATGTGCAAAAGGGGTATTGAATTCAAATGATTTTTTGAGAAGTATACATATTGAAATTGCAAGTGCTTGTAATGAACGATGTGTCCATTGTTATATTCCACACAAGTATAAAACAGATGTTATGGATACTAACCTTTTTTATAGAATTATTGAAGAAGGTCGCAAACTGAATATTATACATGTTACCTTATCTGGTGGAGAACCGTTGTTGCATAAGGAGTTTGGTGGCTTTTTACAAAAATGTAGGGAATTAGATTTGTCTGTGAATGTTTTATCTAATTTGACTTTATTAACCAATGAGATAATAGAGGAAATGAAGAAAAATCCTCTCCTGTCAGTTCAAACTTCCATATATTCCATGAATCCAGATGTACATGACAATATAACTAAAGTTGATGGAAGCCTTGCAAAAACATTGTGTGGGGTAAAAAAACTATTAAAGGCAAAAATACCTATACAAATTTCGTGTCCGGTTATGAAACAAAATAAAGATACTTTTGTTGATGTTATTAAATGGGGATATAACAATAATATTGCTGTTGCGGTTGAACCAGTTATTTTTGCATCATATGATCATTCAAAGAATAATTTGTCTAATAGGTTAAAGTTAGATGAAATAGAAAAGGTTATTGACTGTGAACTTGATGAAGGTTATGGGAATATGATTTGGAATGCAGCAATAGAGAAAGAATCAATGAAGAATGATGATCCAATATGTTCGGTTTGCAGATTTAGCTTTTGCGTATCAGTGAAAGGGGATGTATATCCTTGTGCAGGGTGGCAAACAAATGTTGTTGGTTGTTTGGAAACACAAAATTTGAGTGAAATTTGGAAGAATTCTGATAAGATAAAGTGCTTACGAAAGATTAAACGAAAGGATTTTCCTAGGTGTGTTGATTGCAAGGACAGAGGATATTGTACAGTTTGTATGATGAGTAATTCAAACGAAAACCAAGATGGAGATTTATTTAGAATTAATGAATTTAATTGTAAGGTTGCTGAATTGAAGCACAATAAATTAATTGCTTACAGAAGTAAGAATTCAATGAATGATTAAGACGCTTAAAAGTTGGAAGGGGGGAGTGCTTATTATGGAGAAAATTATTATTAAAGATGCCTATGAAAATAATTTAAAACATTTGAATGTGGAAATACCTCTAGAGGCATTTACATGTGTTACCGGATGTTCTGGATGTGGTAAATCTTCATTGGTCTTTGATACGTTATTTGCAGAGAGTCAAAGAGGATTCCTTGAAGGAATGACAGGAAATATTTTTGGACAAAAATTAATGAATAAACCTAAAGTGATGTCGATAGAGAATCTTAGACCAGCATTGAATATTTCTCAAAACTATTATAATGTTAATCCTAGGTCAACAATTGGAACCATTACGGAAATATCTTATTATCTTAGATCATTATTTTCATTGGTAAATAGTGATGCTAATCATACAGTTCCTGAAAATATATTTTCATCTAATAATCCAAAAACATTTTGTACTAATTGCAATGGATTAGGCATCGAGATGGTAATATCACAAGATCTTTTAGTTCCAAATCCCGATAAGACATTAAGGGACGGTGCTATTCTATACTACAAGGGAGCAGTTGAAAGCAAAGAACAGAAGTGTCTTGAAGCTATATGTGAACATTATGGTATTGATATTGATAAGAAATACTCAAAATTAACAAAAAATGAAATTTATATTCTTTTATATACGGAGGAAGTTTTACGGGTTAAAATTTCATATAAAGAAGGAAAACGAAAAAAACAGCACTTTGTATCACTTCAAGGAGTTATTCCACTATTGAAAAAGCAAATAGAAAGTGTAGATTCAATTAGTCAAGCAACTCCATACTCAAAGTATGCAATAATGACAACTTGCCATGTGTGCAATGGTTCAAAATTAAATCAGAGAACATTAAACTATACCGTAGGTGGATTGAACTATAGTCAGGTAGAAAGTTTAGAAATAAGCTCTTTGAAATTTTGGATTGCAAACTTTAATGATAGCAAAATAACTGAGGATAAGAAAATTTTTGTGAAGCAATTAAAAGATAGTATTCTTCAAAAGATAGATGCATTAGAAAAACTAAATGTTGGATATTTATGTTTAAATAGGTCTGTTCCGTCTCTTTCTGGAGGAGAGAGGCAGCGTATAAGAATTGCAACTCAGTTAACATGCTCGTTAAAAGGTTTAATATATATATTGGACGAGCCTTGTAAAGGATTACATTATAGAGACATAGAGAGTATTATAGATGCAACAAGAAATCTCATTAAAAAGGAAAATACAGTTGTTGCAATTGAACATAATAAAAAGTATATTTCAAAAGCTGATTACAAAATTGAACTTGGACCAGAAGGTGGACCAGGAGGCGGATATTTGATTAGTGCGGGAGCAGAGAATAATGCACAAAGTCTTATTTTAAAGTTCAAAAAAGAAAATGAGTTTGTAGATTATCTTAAATTTGAAAATATAAACTTTAGAAATATTTCAAAACAGAAAGCGATGTTTCCAATCGGGGGGATTACATGCATTACAGGGGTTTCGGGTTCTGGAAAATCAACCTTAGTAACTGCACTTGCAGAAAGTCTTGATAAGAATACAGCAAGAAAATATGGAGAGATTTACGATGGAGAATCAATAAAAAGAATTATTAAAGTAAATCAATCGCCTATTGGAAAAACCCCTCGTTCAACGGTTGTGTCATATTTGGGGATTTTCGATGAAATCAGGATGTTATTTTCGAAAACTAGTATGGCTAAAGAACTAAAATTATCACCTACTATGTTTAGTATGAATATAAAAGGGGGCAGATGTGAGAGTTGTCAAGGCACAGGCCTTCAAAAAATAGAACTTAACTATCTTCCGAGTGCATATATTACATGTCCCGAATGCAATGGACGGAGATATAATGAAAAAATTATTTCAGTAACATATCGAAATAAGACAATACTTGATGTGCTAGAAACACCTATAGCCGAAATTATTGAGATTTTCAATGATACCAAAAAAGTATATTCAGTTTTGAGATGTATGGTAGAATTAGGTTTGGGATATTTGACATTGGGACAGATGTCTATGAGTCTGTCTGGAGGTGAGGCACAGCGCATTAAGTTAGCTAAGGCATTAGGAACATTATCAAGAGGAAAAAGTCTTTATATTCTTGATGAACCTACATCAGGACTGAATGAAATAGATATTGATAGATTTATAAAAGTACTTTTTTCTTTGCAGAATAAAGGGGAAACAATTTTAATAATAGAGCATAATATTGAATTTATTGCTAAAGTTGCAGATTATATCATAGATTTTGGTGTATATGGAGGTGACTTGGGAGGAAAGATTGTTGCACAGGGAAAACCAAGAGATGTATTTGCAAAAAAAGATTCTTCATTATGCGGATTAGATGGATAGAATTTTATGGAGAGAATTTTTATGATGGATAAAAGCATAATTAATCAATGTTCTGTTGTATTGACGAGAAAATGCAACTTAAGATGTAGCTTTTGCTATGCTAAGGACGCTGGTTATTGTGAAAGTGAAATGGTGAGTTTTGAAAACCTAAAAAAAATCATTGATTTTTGCTGTGAGGCTAAGGTAAGGTATGTTTTTTTTACGGGAGGAGAGCCATTATTATATCCGTATCTAGATGATATTTTGGTATATATTAAAGAAAAAAGGCACCCAATAACGACTGCGGTCGCAACCAACGGAATTCTATTTGAAGATTTACTATTTTGCAAAAAAATGATTGATAGTGGATTGGATTATATTGATGTTTCTATAAAAGGCAATAATACACAGAAGTGGGTTAAGAATACAGGATATAACGGATATATTAAACAGCAAAAAGCAATAAAAAATTTGTCTTTGTTAGGAATAGATTTTACATGTTCTATGGTTGTTACTTTAGAAAATGTTTATTATTTGTGTGATTATGTTGAGACAGCACTGAAGAATGGCGCAAAGCAGTTTTCTTTCACGTTTGTTATAGACAATGATAAAAATAGTGACTTAGCAATGTCGGATATAGAAAAGCATAGCCCTTTTGAACTTATTGAAGCATTTATATCGCAGATGGAACAATTAAATAATATAACTAATGATTGGTGGATTGAATATAGCTTTCCATTATGCATATATACAGAAAAGCAGTTGCAATTATTAAAGGGAAGAATGGCGACACCTTGTCAAATTCATAAGAAAAATGCAGTTACATTTGACACACAACTTAATATTTTACCGTGCGATATGTATTTTGATAAAAAAATTGGTAGATTAGGAGAAGATTTTACTAGTTTTAGGGAATTCCTTGAATTAAGAAAAAACAATCCTTATAAGAGCACAATAGAGGAAATTGATAAACTGCCATCAGTTAAATGTAATGAATGCAAGCATTTAGAAAACTGTTTTGGAGGATGTCCGGTTTTATGGAGTAAGTATTCATTTGATAATCTAAGTGAGTATAAGGAAAAATTAAATATTCAATAAAGGATTATGAATATTCCGGGTGAATTTCCATCAGCTGTCCGATGATATGGAAATCTCTTTCTAGATTCACTTTTGTGCATACTGCAATCATAATTTCTATGAGAATATTTGCAAAGGCTGCTACGCACCGCAGATGCGGCAAGGCCTTGACGAATATTTTCATAGAAACAAAATCATAGATGAGTTGACACTGTTTGATGATGATCTGATGAGCCGGGTGTTTGATAAGAATATCGAAGCAACAGAATACGTGTTGCAGATCATTCTTGGAAGAATGATTACGGTGGTAAGTGTCAAGGGGCAGGAAAATTTCAAAAATCCAGTTACAAACGGAAGAAATATTACCTTAGATGTGCATGCAGAGGAAGAAGACGGACAAGAAATTGACATTGAGGTACAAGGTGGAGCAGAGGGAGCGCATATCAGACGTGCCCGTTTTCACAGCAGCATGACAGACGCCCGGATGTTAAAGAAAAAGCAGAAGTTCAGAGACCTGAAGGATTCCTATGTGATCTTTATTTATAAGCATGATAAGTTTGGAAAAGGACTGCCAGTGTATCATATCAATAGACATATAGAGGAAACTGGGGAGTTGTTTTCGGATGGTTCACATATTATATATGTAAATGCAAAATATAAAGGCGATGATGAAGTCGGAAGGTTGATAAGAGATTTTCATCAAAGCGAAGCGGAAAAGATAGAAAATAAGGCATTGGCAGATGGAGTGAAACATTTCAAGGAGACGAAAGGTGGGAGAAAACTTATGTGTGAGGCAGTAGAAAAGTATGCACAGGAAGTTGCTGAAGAAGGAGAGAAAAAGGCGGAAAAGAGAGGAGAAAAGAGAGGAGAAAAACGCGGAGAAAAGCGCGGCATTTCAAGAGGAGAGATACTTAAAATAATAAAGATTACAGTAAAAAAAGTACAAAAAGGCTATACGATGGAGGCCGTGGCAGAAGACTTGGAAGAAAGCGTGGATACGCTGCGCCCGATATATGAAGCGGTAGAAAAAGCAGCACCGGACTATGATGCAGAGAAGATATATGAGAGCCTCGATAAATAGAAGATGATCTTCATGGCAGGGATTCGTATCACAGTTTAAAACAAAATTGTATTTTTAATATTAATCCGTTATACTATATGCAAAGTATAACGGATTTTTAGTAATTAAATAAAACTGTATATGCGTCAGGAGAGATAATTATGTTAACGATTGTTTATGGAGAGGTCGATGAAGCAATTAGCGACCCCGATACTTATTTTAATCATACCTATTCAAAAAAATGGTTTGATGACTCTTTTGTTAAGGAAATGATCCGGGCGGTAGACAAGTCGGAGGTATTGTCATCCCATGCAATTGAAAGTCCTATTCTTGGAATTATTCCGACATCGAAATTGTCTGGTGGGGTAAAGGCACTTATCCTTGTTTATAAAAAGCCGGAGTTGTTGATAGATTGTACTGCATGCGGTGAAAATTGTGCCGAATGGATTCTTAAAATTGCGGAAAAACAGGACACTTTGATCAATTTGAATTATTTTATGGATTTTCCGGAACCGTTTGAACTTAAGATACAAAATACCGGGGCTATTTGTCGCGATTCCAAAGAATTGTATCGTAATTCTATTCATTTTGTGAGGTGATCAGATCATATGATAGGAAAACACAGAGTTCAAATTGGAGATAATACGATCAGATATGACTTTGTATTATCACGCAATATTACCATTATACGTGGAGACAGCGGAACTGGAAAGACTACTTTATATAATCTTATACAGGAAATGAACCAGAAGAAAAACAGTGGGATTGCATGGAATTGTGACTGTGGTTGTTATGCATTGACAGATTTTGACTGGGAGGATGTTATTGAAAGACATCCGAAATCCATTATTTTTGTAGATGAAAATTTCAGTTCAATGAGGAGCGAAAAATTTGCGTCTATTGTGAATTCAGCGGATAATTATTTTGTTTTGATTACACGCGCATATCTTCCAATGCTGGCATACAGTATTAAAGAAGTATATAGTATGCATGTATCAGGAAAATATGCTACGTTAAATAATGAGTATGAGATAACTGTCAATGAACTTCAGAATGTATATAGTTCGACATTAAGTTATCCGCCCCGGCTTATTACGCCGGATTACGTGCTGTGTGAGGATTCTAATTCAGGGTTGGAGATGTTTCATGCTTTAGCTGAAAAAGTTTCAGCAGAATGTCATAGCGCACATGGAAAATCCAACATTCCAGAAAAGGTACTTGATTTTGAGGAAAATAAGACGTATCTCATAATTGTAGATGGAGCGGCATATGGACCGGAGATGGGAGCTACGGTCAGGTACATCGAAGATCATTTTAACTGTTACCTGTATGCTCCGGAATCTTTTGAATGGCTGTTGCTGAAAGTTATGTTTTCAAAAGATCCAATGATTTATCGTATCCTGAAAAATCCAAGTGACTATACAGAGAGCACAAAATACCTGAGCTGGGAGAGGTATTTTACGCATGTACTGGAAGAACATACGAAGGGGACAGAGCTGGAATATCACAAGAAAAAATTAAACAAACAATATCTTTATGCCAAAGCGATGAAAATATTATCAAAGTTTTTACTGGCCAGTAATATTAATTTTGACAGGTGCATGGTATAGGAAAAAAGGATGAGATAAAACCAGCGTCCAGGCCCGACACATAAAGAAAGGAGAACGAAAACGATGAAAGCATTAAAAAAACAACAAATTGCGGTCATTTTGGTACTGTCTGTCATACTCAGCACATTTACAGCTGTTACACCTGTAAGTGCGGCGACGCTGTCTGCACAGCAGTATTTGGAAAAGATGGATATAGCAGTGCGAAACTTAAAATCATATGATTTTACGCAGACAACCGATCAGAAGATGACAATGGAAGGACAGATCATTCAAAATAAGACGGTGGTAAAGCAAAGCGTATACAACAGTCCCCTGAAGGTAAAAAGCGTAACAGATACAACCACAGTACTTGCAGGAATGAGTTCTAAGAACCAGGCGGTTGCCTATCTGACAAAAGATGCGGATGGATTGCTGTGGGAGTACATTTCTTCCAATGGTTCCGGATATCAGAAAACAGGGATTTTAAACTATACCAATCAGATCAAAGGTATGGATATTTCCATGTATTCGGATGCAAAAATTGTGAAAAAGAAAATAAAAGTCAACCGGATCAATACTGTTCAGATTTCGGCGCAGGTAAAGGGCTCCGATGTGGTGAAATTTTTGGACCAGATGGGAATGGGCAAAGAGATCAATGCGGCAGCTGCTGTGGATTACAATACGTTGCCGGCAATCAAAGTGACCTGTTGGATCGATAAAAAAACCTGTCGTCCAGTCAGAACCACGGCGGATATGAAAGCGTTTATGAACGGGTATATGTCGGCGCTGTATCAGAAGCTGGGACAGGATCTGAAACTTGTTTATTCGCAGGCAAAAGCAACGGTAACCTATAAAAATTTTAATAAGGCTGCAACATTTACCATACCGAAGGAATGCAGATAAAGATTGTAGTGATTTATCCCATTACAACCCTGGGACGTGTTATGGCAATCAGATAACTGTTTTCCTGGTGCTGAGGGAGGATTTGTCGATTCTTCCCCAGAAGGATACCATATTGCGGATGAACGATATTATGGTCATCCGGGAGGAAAATAAAAAATAACAGAATAGGAAAAAGGTACGCGTTCCGTCAACTTTTCTTGGAAATTTTGTACAAAAATATTTTACGAAAATTATCGAAAACTTATATTGCGAAAAGAGGGCTGTTTCGTTAGAATAATTTTGTAAAAAGTAATGGCCATACTTTTTGTCAACTGGGAAAAGGATATAATGGAAAAGATGGAGGGAACTATGAAAAAGAGATTGTATCAGGCTCTTCTTGGACTTGTACTGTCTGCATCGGTAGCAGCCGGGGGATTTTTTGCTGCAGTACCGCAGACTGCTTATGCGCAGAATGTTGCGACAGATTTGGAGTCCGGATATCATCTTGCAGATAATGTGCAGGATGGTGTGATTTTGCATTGTTTTGACTGGACATACCAGCAGATCATCGATGAATTGCCGGATATTGCAAAAGCCGGATTTTCATCGGTACAGACATCTCCGGCGCAGCTGGCCGTGAAGGGAAACAGTATCTGGTATTATCTGTACCAGCCGAATTGTTTTGCTGTGGGAGATTCCGGACTGGGATCGGAGGCAGATCTGAAGAGACTTTGTACAGAGGCGGACAAATACGGAATTAAAGTGATTGTGGATGTGGTTGCAAATCATTTGGCAGGAGATCACAGCAATATTGATTCTGATTTGAAAGGTTCTGAGTACTGGCATCATGCAGGCAGTAATATTAATTATAAGAACCGCTGGCAGATCACGCATGGAGATATCGGTATGCCGGATCTGAATTCGGAAAACTGGCTGGTGCAGCAGAAAGTTTCGAATTATGTGCAGCAGCTGAAGAACGATGGTGTGGACGGTATCCGGTGGGATGCTGCAAAACACATTTCCCTGCCGTCGGAAGGCTGTGGGTTCTGGAGTACGGTCATTGACAAGAGCATGTACAATTATGGAGAAATTCTTGTTGGGGCAATTGATGAAAATGAAGTGGATCAGCGTACCGCAAGCAACATCAATTGGATGAAAGAATATACCTCTTATATGTCGGTAACCGACAGTAATTATGGAAACGATGTGATCAACGCATTTAACAGCGGACGTGTTCCGAGCGGATTTGGTTCCTGGGTTGTTTCCGGACTGAGCGAAGATACCCTTGTTTACTGGGCAGAAAGTCATGACACTTATGCAAATGATGGCGGATCAACAAAATATGTCGATCAGAACAAAATCGATCGTGCATATGCAATTGTAGGAAGCCGCGATGGTGCATCGGCACTGTATTTCTCACGACCTGCGCAGACAGACAAAGAAAAAATTATGGTCGGACAGAAAGGAAGCACGCATTTTGAGAGCGCAGAGGTGGCTGCGGTCAATCATCTGCACAATGCATGCATCGATGAGGAAGATTATTATACAACAACGAGTGATCTTTCTGCAGCAGCGGTAGTCAGAGAGAGCGGTGCATGTGTGGTTCTTGGAAGTGGCGGTAACCGCGAGGTTACGATTGCAAACGGCGGACTGCGCAAAGATGGAAGCTATACCAGAACAACTCCGGGAGTTTACTATGACGAGATTACGGGAAATAAATTTACCGTTACACAGGATACCATTTCAGGAGAAGTGGGCTCCACCGGAATTGCCGTATTTTATAAGGATGATAATGGGCAGGGAGGTGGATCTGGCGGATCCGGCGGATCAGAGACCAGTGAAACCCGTGATATTTATCTGGATGTTACAAACTGTTCTTGGTTTGGCAGTGATTCAGCGGTAGCAGCAATAAAAACAGATAAAGATACTACATTTTCAAAGATGACAACAACAGTTACTACGGATACAAATAAAACAGTATATACGGCAAAGGTTCCGAAAGACGCTACATCTGCAACCATTGTGCGTATGCTTCCGAGTGGAAAATACTACAATGAAAAAACCATTACACTGAACCAGAGTTATAACCGGTATACTTCAGATGGAAACTGGTTCTCACTTACTACCGATCTGTATAACACACAGGGAGGCAGCGGAGAGACACAGACAGGCATCAACGTATATTTTACCAATAATTATAATTGGAGTAATGTGTATGCATATACCTGGGGAGGAGACGGAAAGCAGGTGCAGTGGCCGGGTGAAAAAATGACTTATGTGGGGCAGAATGAGTACCAGCAGTCGGTATACATGCTTCAGATTTCAGCGGATTGTAAGGGACTGATTTTTACAAACGGTTCCGGTGCGCAGACCGTGGATATCACAAGCGGGATAAAGGAAAATGGCGGATATTATATTTCCGGAAATGCTTCCGGTAAGTATTCGGTTGGAACATACACCTATCAAAAATAAATGTTTCTGAGAAGAGAGAATAGCTGTTTGCGAAAACGGCTATTCTTTTTTTATCTAAAATGGCATATTTCTTGTCAGAAGCAATTGAAATTATAATTCAAATATGATAGGATAAAGTAGGCTGTCTAGTGTAGAAAAGACACATAAGGCAGAGTTGGTGATATATGTAATGTCAGAGAATGATAGTTACTACATATAAAATTATAAAACTACGGAGGAAGAAACATGAAGAACAAAGATTATTTAACAGTAAGACAGGAAGAATTAATGAATTTTCTGTGGAAGGTCAATGAGCCGCTGACTGCCAACGAGATGGCAGAGCGCCTGGCAGAAGACGGATGGAACAATGTTACATTGTTTAAGACCGTTCAGTCTCTGACAACGGATGGATATCTGGAGGTTGTAGGACTTGAGAAAACCGTCAAGACTTATGCACGTAAACTCGCTCCGTCTATGTCAAAAGACGATTATTATGCATCTGTATTGATTAAGCGTGGAATTGACAGCAGTTCTATTGCGAACATTACAGCTGCTCTGATCGGAGCAAAAGATAAGCAGACAAAAGAAAAAAATGCAGAGGTTATTGCAAAGTTAGAGGAGATTATTGATACCCTGAAAAATGATGAGGAATAAGAATGCAAATAACGATATTTTCGGTTTGGATGACGTTCGTTTGGTGTAGCATTTTTATTGTACTGTGCTACATTCTCAGAAAACGATCGGTTCTGCTGAATTTATCCAGTATGACAGGAATCATCATTTTATATTTGTTTTGTCTGATCAGGCTTGCCGTCCCTGTGGAATTGCCATGGACGAAAGTGGTATCCGGAGGCAGCCTGTATAATTTCCTGTATCAGATATTCGGGTGTGAAATAACCTGTGTGGCAGGACACGAAATCTATGTCTATCATATATTTGTGGTGGCATGGGGAGTGGTCATGGCAGTTCTTCTGACGCGGTATCTGATACAGTATCACAGAGTTGTGTCGTATTTTTCAGAGATGGAAAAAACGGAAGATACAGAATTAAATAATATTTTAGATGAAATTTGTACGGATAAAGAAAAGCGGAACATTAAGATCGTACAGACAGCAGCGGTAGAAGTACCGTGTTGTATGGGGATTTTTGAGAAACGGATATTGATTCCGGACAAAAAATATTCGCGTGAAGAATTGCATTATATTATTCTACATGAATATACACATTTGGATAATAAGGATATACTGACGATACAGCTGATCAACATTCTGTGTATCGTGTTCTGGTGGAACCCGTTTGTGTATATTTTAAAAGGAGATATGTATCAGAGTATTGAGATCCGTTGTGACCAGACGGTTACAAAGAAACTCAAATCGGCAGAGCGGGGTAACTATCTGACGGTGATATTAAAAGAGTATAAGGCAAGTGTGCAGGAAAAAGAATTTCGGAAACCTGCAGGAGCCATGCCGTTGTTTGAAGATCATTCGGATCATCTGATCGAACGATTTCGCCTGGTCGCGGAGGGAAAACAAAGTAGTTCGCGTATTGGAAGAATTTTTGTTCCGGTGATTGCGGTTGCACTGTTGGTGCTTTCGTATTCGTTTATCCTTCAACCGAGATATGAGACTCCAAATGGTATTTATGATGTGCAAGATAGTAGATGGGAGATAAATCAAGACAATGCATATCTGTATGAGAAGGATGGAAAATATTATCTTCATTGTGAACAAGGAAATTACCCAATCGATAAGAACACAGTGGAACTTATGAAGAAAAATCAATTTAAAATTCGAAAGGGAGGAAACTAGAATGAAAAAGAAACTTTTAATTGTAGCAGCAGTTTGTGCATCATTATTTGTTGTTATGCCTACTGCTAGTGTAAATGCAGCGGAAGTTGAAGGGGATGTGCAGGAGCAGAGCGTTCAGAACGATATTGGTGTTGCACCGTGTGCGGATGAGATTGTGACAAAATTTCGCCTTAATAAAGATAAATTACAGTATCGTCGTTGGAATCAGACCAGAGGATATTGGGTTGACAAGCATTGGATTAATTTGAACTAATGAAAGATTTTTGCCGGTGCAGCTGCACCGGCATTTTTTTACAAATTATTCTTTCGCAAATTATAATTCTTCCGGCAGTTCCCACACCTGTGCCTGTTGTTCATATTCCGAAGCACGGGAGAGAAGATCCCCGGCAGAGCATGGATCACAGAGTTCATTTTCTGTCAGCGTACGGTAACATTCCGCCAGTCGCAGCAATGCTTTTTTTCCTGAAATTTCAATATCCAGAACAGGCTGTGTCTCAAATGCAGCATTATAAAACCACAGAGAAGCTTCCTGGGGATTCTGCCGTTCCCGGTAGTATTGTCCGAGCTCATAACAGATTTCGGAGCAGGAAGAACCGCACATATCTTTCAGACAGATCGAAAAGAAATCATCCACAGAATTTTGGATACGGGCAGCGTGTGCCAGAATACACGCGGATTCTGCATCAGCGTGTGCTTCATAGTGTAACGAAAAATAATCCGCCGCGCGTAGAAAATCTTCCTCATCCCCACATTTATAAAGTTCTCTTGCATACATGCGCGTGATTTTCTCCGAGAGGACATGATTTTCACGAAATGCTTTTTCAAACATGGCAAAATCCCGCTTGGCATGCATGGTATGTGGGTGGTGCAGAATATCAATATCACTGTCATAGATGACGGGATCAATGCGGATCGTTTCGTGAACCGGATCGACCCATGAAAACGTGCGCAGGCGTTTAAAAAGTTTTGGACGTGGCTCTTTTTTACAGTTCTGTACGGTGTTGAAATCCGGTGGGGTGATATAGTTCATCTGAACAATTTCAATTTCCGGAAGAAGAGCACCTTTTAACCGGAGAAAACGTCTTTGATTTTCCAGATCAAGGTATTCGTCCGCATCCGGACAGTAGATGTAATCCATGGTTGCAAGCGAAAACGCATAATTTCTTGCGGCGGAGAAATCATCACACCAGGTAAAATCATAGATCCGGCTGGTGTATTGTGCGGCGATTTCTTTGGTGCGATCTGTGGAGCCGGTATCAACGATGATGATTTCGTCCATCATGGAAGCAACGGAATCCAGGCATCTTGCCAGAACCGGTTCTTCATTTTTGACAATCATACATAAACTTATTGTGATCATAATAACAGATGGTCCTTCCGAGGTTTTTCTTTTATATTACACTATCCTGCAACAGTTTTACATAGAAATAAAGAAATATACTTGTATCTTTTTTGAACCATGGCTATAATAAAATTTATGTGGTGTGAAATTATAAAACAAATTTTGGCAGATATGCGCCAGCCGCTTCAATATGTGCCATGGGCACTGATTATTGTGGTACTTGGGCTGGTTGTAACAATCGTGCTTTCTGAAAAAAAGGACGGAAAAAAAGCATCCGTCCGGTTTTTTCGTATACTTTTTGCGATTTATATACTTGTGGTGATACAGATTACTTTTTTTTCCAGAGAACCCGGTTCCAGAAATGGGTGCATGAATCTGGAACTGTTTTCCACGTGGGGATACAGCGTGGTTACCCATGCATTTTTTATTGAAAATATTCTTATGACAGTGCCTTTCGGAATTCTGGCACCGCTTTGTTTTCGCCGGCTGCGGCCGATGTGGAAATGTGTTGTACTCGGAGGTGTCTGTTCGGTTCTGACGGAACTGAGCCAGTACGTGACGAAACGCGGGTATTGTGAAGTAGATGATATGCTGACCAACACCATAGGTGTTTTATGTGGTTGCATTTTGTTATGGCTGATTGAACTGATAATAAAACAAAGGAGAAAGAAATGAAGTATGATTATCTGGTGGTAGGAGCGGGATTATATGGCTCCGTATTTGCTCACGAGGCAGCAACAAGGGGGAAAAGGGTTCTGGTTGTCGATAAACGTCCGAATATTGCCGGAAATGTTTATACGGAGGACATTGAGGGAATCCATGTGCACAAGTATGGTGCACATATTTTCCATACCAACAATAAAAAGGTGTGGGATTACATTACAAAATTTGCGGAATTTAACCGCTTTACGAATTCACCGGTAGCAAATTACAAAGGGGAACTATACTCGCTTCCGTTTAATATGTACACCTTTAATAAGATGTGGGGTGTGGTGACACCGGAGGAAGCAGCGGCGAAAATTGAGGAGCAGAAAAAAGCCGCAGGCATTACAGAACCGAAAAATCTCGAGGAACAGGCGATCAGTCTTGTGGGAACCGATATTTACGAGAAACTGATCAAAGGATATACACAGAAACAGTGGGGGCGTAAGTGTACGGATCTGCCTGCTTTTATTATCAAGCGCCTTCCGGTGCGCCTGACGTTTGATAACAATTATTTTAATGCGCTGTATCAGGGAATTCCGATGGGCGGTTACACAAAGATGGTTGAGCATCTGCTGGAGGGAATCGAAGTCCGGCTTGGGATTGATTATCTGGAGCAGAAAGAGGAACTGAAGGCTCTGGCTGAGAAAACGGTATATACGGGAGCGATAGATGCGTATTTTGATTATTCGCTCGGCGCGTTGGAATATCGTTCCGTGCGGTTTGAAACAGAACTTCTGGATACTCCGAATTTCCAGGGAAATGCAGCAGTCAATTATACGGATGCCCAGACGCCGTGGACACGTATCATTGAACACAAATGGTTTGAATTCGGCAAGGATGATGAGGGACATGATTTACCGAAGACTGTAATTTCGAGGGAGTACAGTTCGGAGTGGAAACCGGGGGATGAACCGTACTATCCGGTAAACGATGAAAAGAACGGGGCTCTTTATCAGAAATATAAAGAACTTGCGGAAAAAGAAAAAAATGTAATTTTCGGGGGAAGACTCGGAGAGTATAAGTATTATGATATGGACGCTGTGATCGCTTCTGCACTGGAAATGTGCGAAAAAGAACTGGGATAGGCTTCTAGAAAGATACAAAAAAGAGCATTCGCTGTATGGTTACAGCTGGAATGCTCTTTTTGTTATACATATTTGTCCAGCATCATTCCGGAGTAGATGGATGTGATGTATGGGGTTGCAAAGTTGTGACCGGGATTTTTATAGGCCACGACTATCTTGTTGACATAGTTCATCGGATTGATGGAGATATTTTCCGCTTCTTTTCCGATGGAATCCCGAAATTGGGATAAAGTTTCAAAGGTATTCTGATCACGTTCCGGAACAACTGCTTCACGGAGTGCTTCTTTATCAATAGAGATGGAGCCGTTCTCGTTTGTGACCAGACCGATGTCCTGTAAAGAACTCCGGCTCGAACCGGATATGGAAAGAATCTCTGTCTGAAGTTTGTTTCCGGCACTGGCATTGGTGTCTGCATACACGGCTGCGGTGGAAAGTATGGAATTATAGGCATCCACCAGAGACTGGATATTGTCCGCAATTGCATCCGCATCTGTTTTAAATCCAATGTTTACTTTCTCACCATCGGTTGGCTGATTTAAGGTCAGTTCAAATACCTGATTGATGGAAAATGTGTTGGTCAGGGAAGAGTGGCTTGTGCCATTCAGCGTAAAGGTGGAACTCTGTGCCGGGGATGTGATACGGTCAATTCCCAACTGATCCATGATTTCCGTGGAACCCGTGCTGGCATCCGGTGCAATGGAAAAAAGTTCGGTTTCGTTTTCTGCCAGACCGGTCTGCATGGAAGTCAGTTTCAGCGCACTCGAACCGTTTCCATCGGACAGGATTTCGGCGGTAATTCCAAGACTGGAGGAGTTGACAAGCCTGGCCAGCTTGTCCAGCACATCCAGATTGGTTTCGTCGGAATTGATATTATATTGAAATTCATATGCAGCACCGGGCGTATTCAGATCAAAAGAATATGCGCCGGGACGCATCGACAGTGTATTGTCTTTTAAAAAACGTCCCTGATTGACCTGGGGTGTGGCAAGCCGCTGCACTTCAATGTCAAAGTTATTGGTTTTACTTTCTTCACTTCCGTCGCCGATATAGGTCACACTGACTTTTTCGTCATCGGAAGACATGGCAACTTTCTTCTTAAAAGAATCCTCAAATGAACCATACTGGTCGGAAAGAGATGCCACAACGTTCTGAATGGAGCGCGCGTTTTCCTTGATGTCTATGGCATATTTTTTCGCATCGGTGAGATTCGGAATTTTATAAAGAGGCGAATCTTTATTTATTTTGACAATTTCATTATAAACTTTGCGCAGTTCACTTTTCTTGTGTGAATCATAACGTGAAACCGTTTTCTTGGCATACGTCGAGATATAATAAGCGTAAGCATTATCAATCCTTGCCATTGAGATTCCCCTCCTTTCTTCCCTGAATTGAGGATTGAGAGCAGGACAGTAACAGACCTGTTCTCCTGTGAGGTACATATCCTTTGCACCAAAAAGATTCTACTTGAATAGTATATCGGCATCATACCGCATTTTCCATACCCTTGTATATGGTAAAATTTTACTAAAAATTCACAATTTGGCGTAAAAGCTGCAAAAAATCATAAAAACCATTGTAAAAGATGTTGACGGACATGGAAAATCATGATATAGTATGAAAGCTTGGAAGTAGGTCTTTTTTTTATGCCTTTTTTTAGGCGAGACAAAACACGAAAATTAAAACGGAGGTGGAAGTTGTGCGTACAAAGATTACATTAGCCTGCACAGAATGTCAGCGTCGTAATTACAACATGACAAAGGACAAGAAGACTCATCCGGACAGAATGGAAACCAAGAAGTACTGTAGATTCTGCAAGACTCATACAGTTCATAAGGAAACCAAATAGTCCGTACAGAGCAAAGGAGTTATGAAATGGGACAGACAGAAAACGTTGAAAAGGCTCCAAAGACAAGCTGGTTTGACGGTGTAAAGGCAGAGTTCAAAAAAATCATCTGGCCGGAACAGAAATCAGTTGTCAGACAGACCATTGCAGTGATTGTTACATCCGTTGTAGTCGGTCTTATTATTGCACTGCTGGATTGGGCAATTCAGCACGGTGTGAATTTCCTTGTTGGTTTGAAATTTTAACGGAGGCATAGTGATTTATGGCAGAGGCGAACTGGTATGTAGTTCATACCTATTCAGGTTATGAGAACAAAGTCAAAGCGAATATTGACAAGACAATTGAGAACAGACATCTGGAAGACCAGATTTTGGAGGTCCGTGTTCCTCTTGAGGAAGTGACGGAAGTTAAAAACGGAGTGAAAAAACAGGTTTCCAAGAAAATGTTCCCGGGCTATGTGCTGATTCATATGATTATGAATGACGATACATGGTATGTTGTCCGCAATACCCGTGGTGTGACAGGGTTCGTTGGACCGGGAAGCAAACCGGTGCCACTCACAGATGCTGAAATGAGACCGCTCGGAATCAAGGCTGAAAACGTTGTGGTGGATTTCGCGGAAGGCGACATGATTGTTGTTGTCGGCGGTGTCTGGAAAGATACCTGCGGTGTGATTACAGCGATGAACCATAACAAACAGACGGTTACGATCAATGTGGATCTGTTCGGTCGCGAAACACCGGTAGAAGTAAGTTTCGCAGATGTAAAGAAGATGAATTAAGGAGGCAATTCCAATGGCAAAGAAAGTTGAAGGATACATTAAGCTGCAGATTCCTGCTGGAAAGGCAACACCTGCTCCTCCAGTCGGACCGGCACTTGGACAGCACGGTGTAAACATCGTTGAGTTTACAAAGCAGTTTAATGCAAAGACAGCCGATCAGGGCGACTTAATTATCCCTGTAGTTATTACAGTATATGCAGACAGAAGCTTTAGCTTTATTACTAAAACTCCTCCTGCACCAGTACTGATCAAGAAAGCCTGCAAGATCAAGTCTGGTTCCGGTGAACCAAACAAGACAAAGGTTGCAAAGATTACAAAGGCACAGGTTCAGGAAATCGCTGAGCTGAAGATGCCTGACTTAAACGCTGCAAATATCGAAGCTGCCATGAGCATGATCGCTGGTACAGCAAGATCTATGGGTGTTGAAGTAGTAGACTAATCTAAGTTTAAGAAGAAATGTGGGAGGGTAATTGATTTCCCACCCGATATTACCACCAGGAGGTTTATATTTCATGAAAAGAGGAAAGAAATATCAGGACGCTGTAAAGGCATACGATAGAAGTGCTCAGTACGATGTTGCTGAAGCAATCGACCTCGTAAAGAAGAATGCCACAGCGAAATTTGATGAGACAATCGAACTTCATCTTAGAACGGGCTGTGATGGACGCCACGCAGAGCAGCAGATCCGTGGTGCGGTTGTACTGCCACACGGAACAGGTAAGACCGTTAAGGTATTGGTTTTCGCAAAGGGAACCAAGGTAGACGAGGCACAGGCAGCAGGAGCTGACTTCGTTGGAGGAGAGGAATTGATTCCGAAGATCCAGAACGAGGGATGGTTAGACTTCGATGTTGTAGTTGCTACACCGGATATGATGGGTGTTGTAGGACGTCTGGGACGTGTCCTTGGACCGAAGGGCTTAATGCCAAACCCAAAAGCTGGTACAGTTACCATGGATGTTACCAAAGCTGTTAATGACATCAAAGCCGGTAAGATTGAGTATCGTTTGGACAAGACAAATATTATCCACGTGCCAGTTGGAAAAGCTTCATTTACAAGTGAGCAGTTGAACGACAACTTCCAGTCTCTTATGGGCGCAATCAACAAGGCTAAGCCTTCAAGCTTAAAGGGTCAGTACATTAAGAGTGCTGTATTAACTTCTACAATGGGACCTGGCGTAAAGCTTAACGTTGTAAAGATTGCTCAGTAATAAAAAAATCAGAAGTCGGGAACCGGAAACGGTTCCTGATGAAATGATAAAATGTATGATCAGACTTACACAAGCAAAATGCGGAAAACACTTGACATCCGCATAAGAACATATTATAATAGCAAAGCATATTGCCGAAGACAGTAAGGTGCTATCGCATATTGCGACAGCGTAAAGGGAAATCCACCTACCGAGGGAATTTTTGATGATAATCGTCATAAAGAATGATACCCCTCTGCTGTAAGGCGGAGGGTTTTTATTATACCTCACGCTATATGCAAGAAATAAAATAAGGAGGTAAATGAATCGTGGCAAAGGTAGAATTAAAGCAGCCGATCGTTCAGGAGATTTCTGAAACAATTAAGGACGCACAGTCACTTGTAGTAGTTGACTACCGTGGACTTACAGTTGCTGAGGATACACAGCTTCGTAAAAATTTAAGAGAAGCTGGCGTAACTTACAAAGTATACAAAAATACTTTAGTAAACCGCGCAATCGAGGGAACAGAGTTCGAGAGCTTAAAGGATGTCCTGGAAGGACCTAACGCATTTGCAGTATCTACAGAAGATGCTACAGCTCCAGCCAGAGTTCTGGCAGAGTTCGCAAAGAAGGCTCCAAGCCTTGAGATCAAGGCCGGCGTTGTAGAAGGAACATACTATGACGCAGAGGGAATGAAGCAGATCGCAAGTGTACCAAGCAGAGAAGTACTTCTTTCCAAATTACTTGGAAGCTTACAGTCACCTATCACAAATCTTGCTCGCGTTCTTAATCAGATCGCAGAGAAGGGTGGCGCAGCAGATGCAGCAGCAGACGCAGCACCGGCTGAGGAAGCACCAGCAGCAGAATAATTATTAAAAATAAAATTATAACGGAGGAAATAATCATGGCAAAGTTAACAACAGCAGAGTTTATCGATGCTATCAAAGAGTTAAGCGTATTAGAGTTAAATGACCTTGTAAAGGCATGTGAAGAAGAGTTCGGCGTATCTGCAGCAGCAGGCGTTGTAGTAGCAGCAGCAGGCGGAGACGCAGCAGCAGCTGAAGAGAAGACTGAGTTCGACGTAGAGTTAACAGAAGTTGGACCGAACAAGGTTAAGGTTATCAAGGTTGTTCGTGAGATCACAGGTCTTGGACTGAAGGAAGCTAAGGACGCTGTTGATGGCGCACCTAAGGTAATCAAGGAGCAGGCTGACAAGGCATCTGCTGAAGACGCTAAGGCTAAACTTGAGGCTGAAGGAGCAAAGGTTACATTAAAGTAGTCTGTGCGTAAGCGACGAGAAACCAATAATAACCCGGCAGAGATGCTTGCATTTCTGTTGGGTTATTTTATTTAGCTGTATCCCCTCTCTCTATCTGAAAAAGTTCTCGAAAATAATTCTTGCAATTCCCTTGATTTTATTGTATAGTATAAGTTGCACTATTGTGGTGCACTAGGCATTTCCATGCTCTTTTTTAGGAAAAACTAGATTGAAATAAAAACGAGAGGTGAAACGTCAATGGAGAAAAACAGAATACGTCCAGTCAAGGCTGGAAAAGGCTTGCGTATGAGTTACTCAAGACAGAAAGAGGTTTTGCAGATGCCAAACCTGATCGAAGTCCAGAAGAATTCTTATCAGTGGTTCCTGGATGAAGGTTTAAAAGAAGCATTTGCAGATATCTCCCCGATCACGGATTACAGTGGTCATCTGAGTCTGGATTTCGTCGATTTTACACTGTGCGAAGACGATGTGAAATATACAATCCCGGAATGCAAAGAGAGAGATGCGACATATGCAGCACCTTTGAAAGTCAAGGTTAGACTTCATAACAAAGAGACAGATGAGATTAACGAACATGAAATTTTCATGGGTGATCTTCCTCTTATGACAGAGACAGGTACGTTCGTTATCAACGGTGCAGAACGTGTAATCGTCAGCCAGTTGGTTCGTTCCCCTGGTATCTATTACGGAATTGCTCATGATAAAGTGGGTAAAACTCTTTATTCATGTACTGTTATCCCGAACCGTGGTGCATGGCTCGAGTATGAGACTGACTCCAATGACGTTTTCAGTGTAAGAGTAGATAGAACCCGTAAAGTGCCGATTACCGTATTGCTTCGTGCACTTGGTGTAGGTACCAACCAGCAGATCATTGACATGTTCGGCGAGGAGCCAAAGATTCTGGCATCCCTGCAGAAGGACCCGGCGATCACAGAGCGTGAGCCACAGGGAAGCTTTGAGGCTGGTTTATTAGAGTTATATAAAAAGATCCGTCCGGGTGAGCCGCTTTCCGTAGAAAGTGCGGAGAGTCTGATCACTGCCATGTTCTTCGATCCGAGAAGATATGACCTGGCAAAAGTAGGACGTTACAAATTTAATAAGAAGCTTGCTTTAAAGAACCGTATCAACGGACAGGTTCTGGCAGAGGATGTACTGGATCCTTCTACCGGAGAAGTAATTGCAGAGGCAGGCACAACTGTTGACCGTGATCTGGCAGATCAGATTCAGAATGCTGCAGTTCCGGCGCTCTGGATTCAGACAGAGACACGTAACGTAAAAGTTCTTTCTTCTATGATGGTAGATATCAGAAGCTGGATTCCTGAAATTGAGGACCCGAAGGCTATTGGTGTTACAGAACTGGTATATTATCCGGCTCTGCAGCAGATTATGGAAGAAAACGAGACATTGGAAGAGCGTATCGCTGCAATTAAGAGAGATATTGCAGACCTGATTCCAAAGCATATTACAAAAGAGGATATCTTCGCATCCATCAACTATAATATGCATCTGGAGTGGGGCATCGGAACAGATGACGATATTGACCACTTAGGAAACCGTCGTATCCGTGCTGTCGGTGAATTGTTACAGAACCAGTATCGTATCGGTCTTTCCCGTCTGGAAAGAGTGGTTCGTGAGCGCATGACAACTCAGGATCTTGAGGGAATTTCCCCACAGAGTCTGATCAACATCAAACCGGTTACGGCTGCGGTAAAAGAGTTTTTCGGATCTTCCCAGCTGTCACAGTTTATGGATCAGAACAACCCACTGGGTGAGCTGACACATAAGAGACGTCTTTCTGCATTGGGACCTGGCGGTTTGTCCAGAGACCGTGCCGGATTCGAAGTACGAGATGTCCATTATTCCCATTATGGACGTATGTGCCCGATTGAGACGCCTGAAGGACCAAACATCGGTCTGATCAACTCTCTAGCATGCTACGCAAGAATTAACGAGTACGGATTTGTTGAGGCTCCGTATCGTAAGATTGATAAATCAGATAAAGACAATCCTCGTGTTACAGACGAAGTTGTATACATGACTGCGGATGAGGAAGATAATTACCATGTAGCGCAGGCGAACGAAAAACTGGATGAGGATGGACATTTTGTTCGTAATTCCGTATCCGGTCGTTACCGTGAAGAAACGCAGGAGTACGATAAGACTGCATTCGATTACATGGACGTATCTCCAAAGATGGTGTTCTCCGTTGCTACAGCACTGATTCCGTTCCTGCAGAACGATGATGCAAACCGAGCACTGATGGGATCTAACATGCAGCGTCAGGCAGTGCCGCTTCTTACCACCGAGGCACCTGTAGTAGGAACCGGTATGGAGACAAAGACAGCGGTCGATTCCGGTGTCTGTGTACTTGCAAAAGAAGCAGGTATCGTGGAGAGTTCTGAGTCTAATCGTATCGTAGTACGTGAGGAGGACGGAAATCGCAGAGAATATATTCTGACAAAGTTTGCACGAAGCAACCAGTCCAACTGCTACAACCAGAGACCAATCGTGTTCAAGGGACAGAAAGTAGCAAAGGGTGAGGTGATCGCTGATGGACCATCTACATCCAATGGTGAGCTGGCACTTGGAAAGAACCCGCTGATCGGCTTCATGACATGGGAAGGTTATAACTACGAGGATGCCGTTCTTTTGAGTGAGCGTCTGGTAGAGTATGATGTATATACTTCTGTCCATATTGAGGAATACGAAGTAGAGTCTCGTGATACAAAGCTCGGACCGGAAGAGATCACAAGAGATGTACCGGGTGTCGGTGATGATGCCTTAAAGGATCTTGACGAGCGCGGAATCATCCGTGTCGGTGCCGAAGTCCGTGCCGGAGACATTCTGGTAGGAAAGGTTACACCAAAGGGAGAGACAGAGCTTACCGCAGAAGAGAGACTGCTTCGCGCAATCTTCGGTGAAAAAGCGCGTGAGGTTCGTGACACTTCCCTGAAAGTGCCGCACGGTGCATATGGTATTGTTGTAGATGCCAAAGTATTTACCAGAGAAGATGGCGATGAGTTATCTCCTGGTGTAAATGAGTCTGTTCGTATTTACATTGCCCAGAAACGTAAGATTTCTGTTGGTGATAAGATGGCCGGACGTCATGGTAACAAGGGTGTCGTTTCCCGTGTATTACCAGTAGAAGATATGCCATATCTTCCAAATGGCCGTCCACTTGACATTGTATTAAATCCTCTGGGTGTGCCTTCCCGAATGAATATCGGACAGGTGCTGGAGATTCACTTAAGCCTTGCTGCGAAGGCACTTGGTTTTAATATCGAGACTCCGGTATTCGATGGCGCAAAAGAGATTGATATCCAGGATACACTGGAACTTGCAAATGACTATGTAAACATGCCGTTTGATGCAGAGGAGGCAGAAGACGGAGAAGAAAACTTCTACGATAAGTATAAAGATACTCTGAGAGAGGACGTTATGGATTATCTTTCAGAGAATCGTGCACACAGAAGTCTGTGGAAGGGTGTTCCGATTTCCCGTGACGGAAAGGTTCAGCTGCGTGACGGACGTACCGGAGAATACTTCGACGGAAAAGTCACAATCGGACACATGCATTATCTGAAACTGCATCATCTGGTTGATGATAAGATCCATGCACGTTCTACAGGTCCTTACTCCTTAGTTACACAGCAGCCGCTGGGTGGTAAAGCCCAGTTCGGTGGTCAGCGATTCGGAGAGATGGAGGTATGGGCACTGGAAGCTTATGGTGCTGCATATACTCTGCAGGAGATCCTGACTGTTAAGTCCGATGATGTCGTAGGACGAGTAAAGACATACGAGGCTATTATCAAAGGCGAGAATATCCCTGAGCCGGGTGTTCCGGAATCTTTCAAGGTACTTTTGAAAGAGTTACAGTCTCTTGGTCTGGATGTCAAAGTGCTTGACGAGGACAGAAATGAAGTAGAACTCATTGAAACCAGTGAGTACGGAAATACCGATATCAATGCCATCATTGGAAATGACAGAGATGACAGAGATTATGCATTTGAAGACAGTGAGTCGTTTGAAAAACACGGATTTACCAAGCAGGAGTTCGATTCCGAGAATGAAGAGCTTGTCAATGTAGAACCGGAAAATGATAACGATGATGAAGATTTCGGCGATGCTGATGATCTCTTTGATGACGCAGAAGAAGTTCTTGATGATGAAGAGTAATTGGGAAGGAGTGTCATAAATGCCAGAAACAAATAAAAAGGACATGAATCAGGCAATGCAGTTTGATGCGATCCAGATTGGATTGGCATCACCTGAGAAGATCCGTGAGTGGTCTCATGGCGAAGTAAAAAAGCCAGAGACAATCAATTACAGAACCTTAAAGCCTGAGAAGGATGGTCTTTTCTGTGAGAAAATTTTTGGACCGCAGAAAGACTGGGAATGTCATTGTGGTAAATATAAAAAGATTCGTTATAAAGGTGTTGTCTGCGACCGCTGTGGTGTAGAAATTACAAAATCCAGTGTTCGTAGAGAGCGTATGGGACATATTGAGCTGGCAGCTCCGGTTTCCCATATCTGGTATTTCAAGGGAATTCCATCCCGTATGGGTCTGATCCTTGATTTATCTCCGCGTGTACTTGAGCGTGTGCTTTATTTCGCTTCTTATATTGTGCTTGATGCAGGAGATACTTCTCTTGCATACAAGCAGGTACTTTCTGAGGCAGAATATCAGGAAGCAAGAGAGCAGTACGGAAGTGCATTCCGTGTGGGCATGGGAGCAGAAGCCATCCATGAACTGCTTGCTGCGATTGATCTGGAAAAAGATTCTGCAGAGCTGAAAGCAGAGTTAGAGAATGCAACGGGACAGAAGCGTGCACGTATTATCAAGCGTCTGGAAGTTGTAGAAGCATTCCGTGAGTCCGGAAATAAGCCGGAGTGGATGATCATGACGGTTATCCCGGTTATTCCGCCGGATTTACGTCCGATGGTTCAGCTGGATGGTGGTCGTTTTGCAACATCTGATCTGAATGATCTGTATCGTAGAATTATTAACCGTAACAACCGTCTGAGAAGACTGCTTGATCTCGGTGCACCGGATATTATCGTGCGCAATGAGAAACGTATGTTACAGGAAGCGGTTGATGCCCTGATCGATAATGGCCGTCGTGGACGTCCGGTTACCGGTCCTGGAAACAGGGCACTGAAGTCTCTGTCTGATATGTTAAAGGGTAAGGGCGGACGTTTCCGTCAGAACCTGTTAGGAAAGCGAGTTGACTACTCCGGACGTTCCGTTATCTGTGTAGAGCCAAAACTTAAGATCTATCAGTGTGGTCTGCCGAAAGAGATGGCAATCGAGCTGTTTAAGCCGTTTGTTATGAAAGAACTGGCAGCTAAAGGAATTGCTCATAATATCAAGAGCGCTAAGAAAATGGTAGAAAGACTTCAGCCGGAGGTATGGGATGTGCTTGAAGAAGTAATCAAAGAGCATCCGGTTATGTTAAACCGTGCCCCTACACTGCACAGACTTGGTATTCAGGCGTTCGAGCCAATCCTTGTAGAAGGTAAGGCCATTAAGCTTCATCCGCTGGTATGTACCGCGTTCAACGCCGATTTCGACGGTGACCAGATGGCTGTGCATCTTCCTCTGTCCGTAGAAGCTCAGGCAGAATGCCGTTTTATGCTGTTATCACCAAACAACCTGCTGAAGCCGTCTGATGGTGGTCCGGTAGCCGTTCCTTCCCAGGATATGGTTCTCGGAGTATACTATCTGACTATGCACAAACTGGCAGATTATAAGGATAAAAAAGATGCAGTTGCTGTTTCCGATAAAGTGTATAACGATATTGAGGAATTAAAGAAAGCAACCACACCGGATCCGAAGACAGGAAAGAGTGAGATCGGATTGTATGATCTGATCTGGTTTGAAGATACAACAGACAATAACCGTCGGGTATTATGTAAGCCAATGGATCTGTTCGGATATCATTACGGAAGCATGAATCAGGCATTGCTTGCGTATGAGAATGGAGAGATTACACTTCATCAGAATATTTATGTATACCGTAAGGCAACTATGGCTGACGGAACAGAAGTATCCGGATTTATCAAGACAACGCTTGGTCTTCTGATTTTCAATGAGATCATTCCGCAGGATCTGGGATTTGTAGACCGCAGTATCCCGGAGAATGCTTTGAAGCTGGAAATTGATTTCCATGTTGGAAAGAAACAGATCAAACAGATTCTGGAGAAGGTTATTAATATTCATGGTGCGACAAAGACTGCCGAAGTACTGGATGATGTCAAGGCAATGGGTTATGGATATTCCACAAGAGCTGCCATGACCGTATCAATTTCCGATATGACAGTGCCACCACAGAAGCCACAAATGATCGAGCAGGCGCAGAATACGGTAGACCGGATCACACGTCAGTATAAGCGCGGTCTTATCACAGAAGAAGAGCGTTATAAGGAAGTTGTAGAGACCTGGAAAGAGACGGATGATGAGCTGACAACAGCACTTCTTACCGGACTTGACAAGTACAACAACATCTTCATGATGGCCGATTCCGGAGCCCGTGGTTCTGATAAACAGATCAAGCAGCTGGCCGGTATGCGTGGATTGATGGCCGATACAACTGGTAGAACCATCGAGCTGCCAATCAAGTCAAACTTCCGTGAAGGTCTGGACGTACTGGAGTACTTCATGTCAGCGCATGGAGCACGTAAAGGTCTGTCTGATACCGCACTTCGTACGGCCGATTCCGGATACCTGACCAGACGTCTGGTTGATGTATCCCAGCATATGATCGTTCGTGAGTCTGACTGTTGTGCAGGAACAAACCGTGAGATTCCGGGAATGATCGTTAAGGCATTTATGGAAGGCAAGGAGGAAATCGAAAGTCTGGAAGAACGTATTACCGGACGTTTCTCCTGTGAGACAATCTGTGACAAAGACGGAAACATTATTGTTAAAGCAAACCATATGATTACACCTCGCCGTGCAGCGGATGTTGTGAATAAGGGTGTTGATGAGAACGGAAATCCGATCACCAGTGTGAAGATCCGTACTATTCTTACCTGCCGTTCCCACATGGGAGTCTGTGCGAAATGTTACGGTGCCAACATGGCAACCGGTCAGGCGGTACAGGTTGGTGAAGCAATTGGTATTATCGCCGCACAGTCCATCGGTGAGCCTGGTACACAGCTTACCATGAGAACATTCCATACCGGTGGTGTAGCCGGTAACGATATTACACAGGGTCTTCCTCGTGTAGAGGAAATTTTCGAGGCACGTAAGCCAAAGGGACTTGCAATTATTACAGAGTTCGGCGGCGTTGCTACCATTAAGGATACCAAGAAGAAGCGTGAAGTCATCGTTACAGATCCGGAATCCGGAGATACAAAGACTTACCTGATTCCTTATGGATCACGTATTAAGATCATGGATGGTGCCGTACTTGAAGCCGGTGATGAACTGACCGAAGGTTCTGTAAATCCACATGATATCTTAAAAATCAAAGGTGTGCGTGCCGTACAGGATTACATGCTTCGTGAAGTACAGCGTGTATATCGTCTGCAGGGTGTAGAAATCAACGATAAGCATATTGAGGTTATCGTTCGACAGATGTTACAGAAGATCCGCGTAGAAGAGAATGGAGATTCCGATCTTCTTCCGGGCAGCATGGTAGATTCTCTTGATTTCCTTGAACTGAACGAAAAGCTTGAGGAAGAAGGCAAGGAACAGGCAGTTGGTTCCCAGGTATTACTTGGTATCACAAAAGCATCCCTTGCAACAAATTCATTCCTGTCAGCTGCATCCTTCCAGGAGACCACGAAGGTTCTTACGGAAGCAGCAATCAAGGGCAAGATTGATCCGTTGATCGGTATGAAAGAGAACGTTATCATCGGTAAGCTGATTCCGGCAGGTACCGGTATGAAGAGATACCGCAATATCAAACTGGACAGTGATGTGAACGAAGAAGAAGAGTTCTCATTTGACGATCTGGAAGATTTCACTATGGATGAAGAAGAGGAAATGATCCCGACAGTAACCGTTCCGGATGGAACAGATCTGTCAGCCGTTTCCGGAACTGATGAGGATTCATCGGAAGAATAAATTACAGCACAGATAATAGAATCTGTGAAGATACAAAAGAGGGAGAGCAAATCTCCCTCTTTTTCATGTATTTTTTAAAAGTGGGTTGACAAGCACAACAGAAATTTATATAATATTTTAGCGTGCATTGTGGTATGATGCATGCTTGAAGAATAATACAGGAGGTGAAAATAATGCCAACATTCAACCAGTTAGTAAGAAAAGGACGTCAGACTACTGTAAAGAAGTCTACAGCACCTGCACTTCAGAGAAGCTTTAACTCTCTGCAGAAGAAGCCAATCAATACTTCTTCGCCACAGAAGAGAGGTGTTTGTACTGCTGTTAAGACAGCAACTCCTAAGAAGCCTAACTCAGCTCTTCGTAAGATCGCCAGAGTTCGTCTTTCCAACGGAATCGAAGTAACATCTTATATCCCAGGTGAAGGACACAACTTACAGGAGCATAGTGTTGTTCTGATCCGTGGTGGTCGTGTTAAGGATTTACCTGGTACACGTTACCATATCATCCGTGGTACATTAGATACCGCTGGTGTTGCGAACAGAAAGCAGGCCCGTTCTAAGTACGGCGCTAAGAAACCAAAGGCAGCTAAATAATAAACAGATTATTTGGCAGACAATGGGTCACAAACAGAGCTAAATAGGTTTAGTGTTGGGATTATTGTTGTATCCGCTACCGGATATAACCTACTCATTATATAGCCCGCACGAACACATTAGAGAGACACATGTGAGTACCGTTGAATTAATTAAAAATGATTAAGGAGGGAAGTAACGTGCCACGTAAAGGACATACTCAGAAAAGAGACGTATTAGCAGATCCGTTATACAACAACAAAGTGGTTACCAAGCTTATCAACAACATTATGTTAGATGGTAAGAAAGGTGTTGCACAGAAGATCGTATACGGCGCTTTTACTAAAGTAGAAGAGAAGACAGGAAAGCCAGCAATCGAGGTATTCGAGGAGGCTATGAACAACGTTATGCCAGCTCTTGAAGTTAAGGCAAGACGTATCGGTGGAGCTACCTATCAGGTACCTATCGAGGTTCGCCCGGATCGTCGTCAGGCATTAGCTCTTCGTTGGTTAACAACTTTCTCACGTGCTAGAGGTGAGAAGACTCAGGAAGAGAGACTGGCAAACGAGATCATGGATGCTGCAAACAATACTGGTGCAGCAGTTAAGAGAAAAGAAGATATGCACAAGATGGCAGAGGCAAACAAGGCCTTCGCACATTACAGATTCTAATTGGAAATCTAATAGGAGGAAAAAACCTTGGCTGGAAGAGAATATCCACTTGAGAGAACCAGAAATATCGGAATTATGGCTCATATCGATGCTGGTAAGACAACATTAACAGAGCGTATTCTGTATTATACTGGTGTTAACTATAAAATCGGTGATACTCATGAAGGTACTGCTACCATGGACTGGATGGAGCAGGAGCAGGAAAGAGGTATCACAATTACTTCAGCCGCTACAACATGTCACTGGACAGAAGAAGAGTTCACAAAGCCGAAAAAGGGCGCTCTTGAGCATCGTATCAACATCATCGATACTCCTGGACACGTAGACTTTACAGTAGAGGTTGAGCGTTCACTCCGTGTATTGGACGGCGCCGTTGGTGTCTTCTGTGCAAAGGGTGGTGTTGAGCCTCAGTCAGAGAATGTATGGCGTCAGGCTGATACCTACAATGTACCTCGTATGGCATTCATCAATAAGATGGATATCTTAGGTGCAAACTTTTACGGCGCTGTAGATCAGATCCGTGAGAGATTAGGAAAGAACGCAATCGTTCTTCAGTTACCAATCGGTAAAGAAGATGATTTCAAGGGAATCATTGATCTGTTCGAGATGAAAGCATATATCTACAACGATGAGAAGGGTGATAACATCACTGTTACAGATGATCTTGGAGATATGGCTGATCAGGCAGCAGAGTATCGTACAGAACTCATTGAGAAGATCTGTGAGTTAGATGACGATTTAATGATGCAGTACCTTGAGGGCGAAGAGCCATCCGTTGATGATATGAAGAAGGTTCTTCGTAAAGGAACATGTGAGTGTACGGCAGTGCCTGTTTGCTGTGGTTCTGCATACAGAAACAAGGGTGTTCAGAAGTTACTGGATGCTATTATCGAATATATGCCAGCTCCAACAGACATCCCTGCAATCAAGGGTGTTGACCTGGATGGCAACGAGATCGAGAGACATTCATCTGATGATGAGCCTTTCGCAGCTCTTGCATTCAAGATTATGGCAGATCCATTCGTAGGAAAACTTGCTTACTTCCGTGTTTATTCCGGAACATGTAAGTCTGGTTCTTACGTGTTAAATGCAACAAAGGATAAGAAGGAACGTGTTGGACGTATTCTTCAGATGCATGCAAACAAGAGACAGGAGTTAGACATTGTTTACTCCGGTGATATCGCAGCAGCAGTTGGATTTAAGTTCACTACTACCGGTGATACCATCTGTGATGAGCAGCATCCGGTTATCCTTGAGTCTATGGAATTCCCAGAGCCAGTTATCGAGCTCGCAATTGAGCCTAAAACAAAAGCTGGACAGGGCAAGTTAGGTGAAGCATTAGCAAAACTTGCTGAAGAAGATCCTACATTCCGTGCACATACAGATCAGGAAACTGGTCAGACAATCATTGCCGGAATGGGTGAGTTACATCTGGAGATCATCGTTGACCGTCTGCTTCGTGAGTTCAAGGTAGAAGCAAACGTAGGTGCTCCTCAGGTAGCATACAAAGAGACATTTACAAAGGCTGTTGATCAGGAATACAAGTACGCTAAGCAGTCCGGTGGTCGTGGACAGTACGGACATTGTAAGGTACGTTTCGAGCCGATGGATGCCAACGGAGAAGAACTGTTCAAGTTCGATTCCGAGGTTGTCGGTGGTGCTATTCCGAAGGAATACATCCCAGCAATCGGTGAAGGTATTGAGGAAGCTACAAAGGCTGGTTCCCTTGGCGGATTCCCTGTTGTAGGTATCCATGCTACCGTATATGACGGATCTTACCATGAAGTCGATTCTTCCGAGATGGCATTCCATATTGCCGGATCTATGTGTTTCAAGGAAGCTATGGCTAAGGCAGCTCCAGTATTACTTGAGCCTATCATGAAAGTTGAGATTACTATGCCGGAAGAGTACATGGGAGATGTTATCGGTGACGTTAACTCCCGTCGTGGACGTATCGAAGGTATGGATGATCTGGGCGGCGGTAAGATTGTACACGCTTATGTACCACTTGCTGAGATGTTCGGATACTCAACAGACTTACGTTCTAAGACACAGGGTCGTGGTAACTACTCTATGTTCTTCGAGAAGTATGAGCCAGTTCCAAAGAACGTACAGGAGAAGCTTCTGTCTAATAAGGCAAAATAATAGAAAAAGCTTGAAATATAGCTGATTATTCGCTATAATCGAGTTAGTCGGTTTGACAACCTAAAACCATAAAAACAAGCCCAAAACCGGGCATAAAATGAAGGAGGACATTTCAAAATGGCAAAGGCTAAATTTGAAAGAACAAAACCACATTGTAATATTGGTACCATCGGTCACGTAGATCATGGTAAAACAACTTTAACAGCAGCTATTACAAAGGTATTAGCAGCTCGTGTTGCTGGTAACGAAGCAACAGATTTCGAGAACATTGATAAGGCTCCAGAAGAGAGAGAGCGTGGTATCACAATTTCTACAGCTCACGTTGAGTATGAGACAGAGAAGAGACATTACGCACACGTTGACTGTCCTGGACATGCTGACTACGTAAAGAACATGATCACTGGTGCAGCTCAGATGGATGGTGCTATCCTCGTTGTTGCTGCTACTGATGGTGTTATGGCTCAGACAAAGGAGCACATCCTCCTTTCTCGTCAGGTAGGTGTACCTTACATCATCGTTTTCTTAAACAAGTGCGATATGGTAGACGATCCAGAACTTATCGAGTTAGTAGAGATGGAAGTTACCGAGCAGCTTGAAGAGTATGGTTTCAATGATTGCCCAATCATCAAGGGTTCTGCTTTAAAGGCTCTTGAAGATCCTAACGGAGAGTGGGGAGACAAGATCATGGAGCTTATGGATACTGTTGATTCTTATATCCCAGATCCAGAGCGTGATACAGATAAGCCATTCCTTATGCCAGTAGAGGACGTATTCACAATTACAGGTCGTGGTACTGTTGCAACTGGTAGAGTAGAGCGTGGTACATTACATCTGAACGACGAACTTGAAATCCTTGGTGTTAAGGAAGATGTTCTTAAGACAGTTGTAACTGGTATCGAGATGTTCCGTAAGCAGTTAGACGAGGCTATGGCTGGTGATAACATCGGTGCATTACTTCGTGGTGTAAACCGTGACCAGATCGTTCGTGGACAGGTTCTTGCTAAGCCAGGTACTGTAACTTGCCATCACAAGTTCACAGCTCAGGTTTACGTTTTAACAAAGGATGAAGGTGGACGTCATACTCCATTCTTCAACAACTATCGTCCACAGTTCTACTTCAGAACAACTGACGTAACAGGTGTTTGCGAGCTTCCAGCAGGAACAGAGATGTGCATGCCTGGTGATAACGTAGAGATGACAATCGAGCTGATTCATCCAGTAGCTATGGAGCAGGGTCTTACATTCGCTATCCGTGAGGGTGGACGTACTGTAGGATCAGGACGTGTTGCTACAATCATCGAGTAATTATAAATTGCTTAAAATTAAGGGTTCCCATTATTGGGAGCCCTTTTTTGGTACCATTGCAGCTCTTTCATGATAGCATCCGGCATTGTTATGGTTCTTATGCCGTTGGTTGTCTTTTTGTGGGGACAGAATGCCACTTTTTGGAAAGAGTTATGCGGATATGTTATGGTATTGGACGTAAAATTGATATTAGAAGGTGTGAGCGCGAGCAATTCACCAAACTACATACCGGAATAAAACAGAAGCTGCAGAGCAGTGTGTGCAGTTGGATTATCTACCAGGGCAATGAAGTGGTTGTACTGATCGAGCATTTAGAAGAAGAAAAGACAATAGTAACGACATTTAGAAATTATGCAGAGGTAAAGAAAGCATGAATGGAAGATTACACCGTGGCTCGTGTGACAACCGGGATCAATACGGAGAAAACGGACATTTTAATTTCTGTAGGAAACTTTGGCTTTGCATAAGTTGGATCTATTCTTCGGATATATCATAGTCAGTGGCTGTATCAGAAAATTTTGTATCCCAAATGGCTTCTTCAATGGTTTGTAAACATTCATCTGTATGTTTGGAAATGTCTTGTCCCCAGAAGTGAAGGACAGTATAGCCTAGAAATAGAAGCTTTTTATCATTTTCATAATCACGATTACGGTTTCGTTCGATTTTTTTGATCCAAAAGTCTGGATTTTTCCCATTTTCAAGCCGGAGTTTGAGAATCTCCCAATCCTTTCCGTGAAAAAATTCACTATCGCAAAAAATAGCAATTTTATATTTGGTAAGAACAATGTCAGGAGAACCAGGGAGAGCCTTATAATTTTTACGATAGCGATAACCTTTGTGCCATAGAGCTTTTCGGAGCAATAGCTCTATGGAAGTATCTTTACTGTGGATCTTACGCATATTGTTTGAAACAGTAGCGGAATCACGCGACATATAGGTACCTTCTTTCTACCTGAACTGCTGAGAATATATTATCAAAAAACAGGATAAATAGCAAACGGGTTAAGAAACATGCAAGAGGAAATCTAACGATATGGTGAGAAAATTGCTTGTTGCTAATTGTGGTATATGATAAAATATGAGTTGTACTATTTTTGAATTTGGAGGAATTTTAATGGCGATTTGTTATGACAAATTATGGAAATTACTGATAGATAAAAAAATGAACCGCACAGAATTGAAGGAAGCGTCAGGAATAAGTTTTAATGTGTTAGCTCGATTAGGAAAGAATGAGCCAGTTTCATTTGAATCAATAGAAAAAATATGTTTTACATTAAATTGCAAGATAGAAGATGTTGTAGAGATACAAAAAGACGAACCAATACAAATCGATAGTGATGCATTTACAACCATAGAACTGTTTGCTGGAGCTGGCGGTTTGGCTTTAGGGATAGAAAAAGCTGGATTTGAACCATTGGGACTAATAGAGTTTGATAAAGATGCAGCAGAATCTTTGAAAACCAATAGGCCGAACTGGAGAGTTATTCATGATGATATAGCTAATATATCTTGTTTAGATTTGGAAGATTATTTTGGCATAAAAAAAGGAGACCTGGATTTATTATCGGGAGGGGCACCGTGTCAGGCTTTTTCCTATGCTGGAAAAAGATTAGGACTTGAAGATGCGAGAGGAACACTTTTTTATCACTATGCAACTTTTTTACAGAAATTACAGCCAAAGATGTTTTTATTTGAAAATGTGCGAGGATTGCTGACTCATGATAAGGGAAGAACATATGCAACGATAACCAATATTTTTGAACAGGCGGGATATACCATTCAGAAAAAAGTTTTAAATGCGTGGGATTTTGGTGTGCCGCAGAAAAGAGAGAGGCTAATTACTGTTGGAATTAGGAATGATTTAGTGGGAAAAGTTTCATTCTCATTTCCTAAAGAACATGATTATAAGCCTGTTTTGAGAGATGTTTTATTGGATTGCCCAGAAGGACCAGGAGTGCCATACGGGGAAAATAAAAGAAAAATATTTGAATTAGTTCCACCTGGAGGATATTGGAGAGATATCGATCCAGAGATTGCAAAAGCATATATGAAAAGTTGTTGGGATATGGAAGGCGGAAGAACAGGAATTCTTAGGAGAATGAGTCTGGATGAACCATCATTGACGGTATTGACTTCACCGTCTCAGAAGCAAACAGAAAGATGCCATCCATTGGAAGCAAGACCGTTTACAGTACGTGAGAATGCAAGATGTCAAACATTTCCAGATGAATGGCAGTTTTGTGGAAGTGTTCAATCTCAGTATAAACAGGTTGGAAATGCGGTTCCTGTCAACTTAGCATATGAAATTGGGTTGGAGATACATAAATCATTAGAGGGGGTAAAATAAATGGCATGGAATTTAGGGTTTATATCAGAAGAAGATTTTAAGAAGCATGTGCGTGCAACGATTATGAAATATGGAGAAAAGCTAGAATCGTATGATTTGAAGCGATTCAACAGTAACCTGATTGATCCGATCAAGCTGATTTTTGATAAATCGGTGTATCGTACAAGTTGGGAAGAAATTGTAAATAATGAAATTTTCCGGCAGAGAGATAAGTCTAATAATAATGATATAGGATATTTTCATCAAAATATTTTTTCTTATTTCAAAGGCTGCGAAGTTCCACAGGCAGGCTGGGATGTTATTTACAGAAATCCAGATGGAATACAAATGCCAGATGGAGATATTGTACATACAATATATGTAGAAATGAAGAACAAACACAATACTATGAATTCTGCATCTTCTGCAAAAACATATATAAAGATGCAGGGACAGATTTTGGAAGATGATGATTGTGCGTGTCTGTTGGTTGAAGCAATTGCAAAGAAATCACAGAATATAAAATGGTCAACAAAAGTTGATGGGAAAAATGTACAGCATAGATTGATTCGCCGTGTAAGCATGGATCAGTTTTATGCAATTCTTACTGGTGAAGAAGATGCATTTTATAAGATGTGTATGGCATTGCCGGAGGTAATCAATTCTGTTGTAAATGAAGAAGGCGGTGTTGAAGTACCACACGATACGGTTATTGATGAATTGAGAAAAGTGGCATCATTATATGGTGATGAAAACGACGAGCTGTCTATGGCAATGGCTGTATATATGCTTGGATTTAATACGTATATGGGATTTGGAGATAAAATCCGTGGAGAATTAGGAGAAGATAAAGACGGAATGCTGAAACGGATTTATGAATATGTGAAATGGTTAAAATAGGCATATAAAGAATGGTGGGGAATGAACATGAGCACTTCGACACATGATTTATTTGATTTTTTTAAAAAGGCAAATAGTAATATTTCGGATGAATACACAAGAATTTGTAGAAAAAAGTCGCGGAAGAAGGAACACCGGAGGAGTTAATGAGCACCAACGGAATCTACCGGCATATGACAAATCTTCAGATGCAGAGCGCCGGATGGAAAATACAATAAGAATCAATGGAAGCTTTTCGGAATAGAGGCTGCGATATTGCCGTCTACAGGTCGGGCAAACGCAGCCTGGTCATCCGATGGACTTTGTTGGAATTATTTTTTCTTTTTTACAATCCCGATTCCGATCAGTAAAGCACTGATGAGAATTCCGGCGACAAGAAGGATGATATACACGTTGGCATTTACGTTGAGATCTGTCGTCCAGGTGGAAAAATTCGCATGGCGGATGGTAAGCTGTCTGGTATCATACAGAAGATAACTGCAAACATCATTGGAGAAGGTAATCCATATACTGCAAAGAAGTGTACACAGACCGCCTTTGATAAAACCATTGACCGGGAGATAGCGAATTATGAGGAAAAAGAGCCATACACCAATCATCAGAACTGTTGCCACAATGCATCCGGTTTTCAGACTGCCTAATCCGGAACGGTAAGATACGGTAAATATGGTCAGGTAGAGCCAAAGCGTATCCCAGATCATGATAATAAGGGCTTTTTTATCGGATAATACAGGCGGTAATGTCATTTCGCGTATCACCAGAGGGAAAAATACAACGGAAAGTCCGAATACAGTCGGAACGGACCAGAAGAAAAATTCTCCTTCGCCATTCATGGCATTTACAAAAAATAAAATCAGCAGCAGGGCACCGACACCACATAAAATACATTTCATCAGCCGTTTCTGGGAAGAAATAAGCGGAACAACAGTGAGTGCTGCGACAAGCATCATGGAAGCGGTTACGACAGAGAATACGCCGAGTCCGCTGCCGCCGGCCATGGATACAATAAAGGTAATAAGGATCGGAACAAGTAGCAGGGCGGCAATGACTATACCGGCTTTGTATGCCAGGTTCCGTTCTTTTTTGGCATGCCGTTCCAGAATTTCGCAGGATTCGGTTTCAATTACGTTGTCAATGGTATGATTGGCTAAATCTTCGTAAATTTTTTCGCAGTCAGCGCAGTCAGCAAGATGCTGTCTGACCAGTTCACAGCTGGCAGGACTGCATGCATGGTCGTAATATAATGGCAGGAGATCCTGCACAATGTCACATTCGTTTGGATTATGATTCATAGTGGTCCATCCTTTCTTTAATTTTTAATCTTGCCCTGTGATAAGTAACTCTCGCCCAGTTTTCTGTTTTCCCGAAGATTATTCCAATTTGTGAAAAGGATAATTCTCCGAAAACTCTTAGCTGAAAGACTTCTTTATAAGGTTCCTGAAGTTCATGAAGTACGAGATGAATCTGCAGCGCAGAGTCCTGATCCGCAATATGGTTTGCAATATCATCGGATGTTTCCGCAGCAGATGCATCGAAACAGGCATATTTTTGATTTTTGCGGAATTCATCAACTGCAAGGTTTTTGGCTATGCTGCACAGCCATGTGAATTCACGGGATTTCCCTTTATAGCCGTGTCGGGCAGTCAGCGCTTTATAAAATGTATTTTGTGTGATTTCTTCCGCCAGGGACTGATTTTTGACGATTGTCATCACGTAAGAGTAAACCTGCAGGTAATAGGAATTGTACAATTTTTCATAATTCAGAACCGGTCACCTCCTTTTTACACAGATTAGACGGCGAAAAGATGGTTTCGTTACAAACTTTTCCAAATTATTTTATAATATTTTTCATGGATTTAACAGGAAAGAATTTCAAGTGTCTATGTTTTAAGGTTAAGTTAAGGAAAACATCATAAGAAAATAATATGACAATTTATGGCATACATTATTTCCGGTGTGAAAAAGAAATCAAAAGTTGTCATTGGAAAGGCAAGTATAAGGATTCCGTTTTTTGAGCGTCTGGATAAACTGAATCTGCGTCTGATTCCGATTGATGTCAAGACGAGTAACGCCGTACCGACAGCGGATTACATCAATATCAATGTGGATGCTACGGTCAATGTCAAGATCAGTAATGATCCGGAGAAACTGCGTCTGGCAGCAGAGAACTTTCTGAATAAAAATACAGAGTACATAGCAAGTGTGGCACGTGAAGTGCTTGAAGGTAATGTGCGTGAGATTGTTGGTAAGATGCGGCTGGAGGAAATGGTTTCTGACCGTCAGAAATTTGCCAACCTTGTCAAAGAAAATGCGGAGCCGGATCTGGCAGCAATGGTGTGGATCAGATTGCCGGAAATGTGCCGGTGGTCATGGCAAAAGTCTTTGAAAGCATGAAAGAAGCAACCGGAATTGATCTGCAGATATTATCAACGCAGAGTCTTACGATGCGAAGGTAAACCGCAATGTGAATGTATCGGGACTTGATTCCGTGAACTTTGTAGTAAAGGATGACGGAACAAAGGTTACGATGGCAAAAGTGGAGCCGCAGAATAGTACAAAACCGGTAAGTACAGATGTACCGGAATCCGGAGAACAGGGATAAAACCAAAAGAAAGAGAACAGTGTCAGATGATAAATCGGGGCACTGTTCTCTTTTTGTCGGTGATGATTCATGCGAAATGTTTAAATAATAGGTGCAATTCGGAAAATTTTTCGTTATACTAAATATATGAAGATAAAGAAATGAAAAAATGGAAACAGCAATCGCAGCATTACAGCAGGAAGCAACGGAAGAAGAGGTAAAAGGTTCAGGAAGTGTTATGTCTACGTTTTTGGCAGATATGCATCAGCTTTTTACGCGGCACTTCCTGTGGATGAAATCATAGGAATAAAGGAGAGACCACGTGGGCAGAAAAAAAGAGCAGGAACATAAAACTTTAGCCCGTTGGATCATTGATAAAACCAATACCGATCATTACAGGGCGGGGATGCTCAGTGGATGGAAACATCCGTATATTGATGCGGATGTTATGGAAATAGTGGGTGGAAGAAAACAGCTTTTGGATCAGGCAAATATTCTTGAAAATGAGACAAATGCGGGAAAGATGGGGAAGTTTAAGCCCGATTGGAAAGATGTAAAAACAAGTATTAAGAAAATTGATTATGATGTTGCGATTATTCCGGAATTGTGTGAAAGGGAACAAATCGAAGATCCAAGGGAAAGGCAGCTTCGTCTCATTGCCCGTGTGGAAAAATGGCGGAGAAAAGGACAGGATTGTGCATGGTTGTGCTCCTACTATGATGATTTATTGGATCTGTTGAACAGAGGCAAAGAGCAGAAAGAACTGGAAGATGAAACTTTTTTTGTATGTATAGATGCAGTTGCACATCAAAAGGAACACATCTGGAAACGGGTGTTCAGTGCGCGTGTCCTTCATAATTCCAAATGTTTCCAAAAAAATTATGAGGATAGAATACTGTCTGTTTTAAAAGCAAAATCTCCATTTTATATAGAAGAAATGAGTGATGATGAACTGCTGGATGCGCATAATATTCATTCTTATGCGCAGACGCTTGAGTGGAAAGGCACACTGCAGTATATTATAAATGATGAAAAAGTAATTGATTCTTCATCACAGATTTATGGAACGATTATAAATACACAGACAATGGAACATGCAAGGGCGTATGCCCTGTCAGGTTGCAAAAGAATCATGACAATTGAAAATAAAGCAAACTATGAGGACATGTCTTATAGAAAAGATACTCTTTATATATTTTGTCATGGTTTTTTCTCTCCAAAGGAAGTTCGGTTTTTGAAGACGATTTGTGATCTGGTTTCTGAGGAATGTGAATTTTATCATTGGGGAGATCTGGATTATGGAGGAATCTGTATTTTCCAGTTTATTAAGGCGCAGGTATTCCCAAAACTTCTTCCATACAAAATGAGTCAGGAGGATTTTGAATTAGCAGTCAGGGAGGATGCAGGTATTTTATTAAAGGAAGATACCAGAAATAAGCTGATAAGGAAAAATGCAGGACTACTGGAACCATTAAAGGAAGCAATACTTAAGTCAGGTCTGACGATAGAACAGGAACGGCTGTTGTAGAAAATAAAGAGGAAATTCATTCATGATTTTAAAAAAGAAAATTCCAAAGGAATTTTATAAACTATTTCGCACGAAAAACCGTGATGCATATATGCAGTTTCTTGTGGCAATTTATGAGGAAAATAATGAAGTGTATACAGCACTTGGATTGACGATAGAGGAATGCCGTGTGATTATTGCAGATACAATTGCAAAGGCAAGGATTATCTGGGAGGATGAGGAAATAGAAGAAGAGGACGAGCCGGATACCTTATTTCCGGAAGATTCGCCGTCTGGTATATTGAATACCCTGATTCGGTGGGGATGGTTAAAAAGCGATTTTGATGAAAAGTTAAATACGTATATTATTTCTTTCCCGGAATACAGCCAGCTGTTTACGGAATTGTTTCAGAAGCTTCAGACAGAAGATGACAGCCGGGAGAGGGAAAGTATCCTTTCGATTTACAGTGCTTTGTTTACGTATCATTCGGATACAGAAAAAAATAATGATATTTTAAAAAACGCACTCCAGACGTCCAGACGGCTGGGGCAGCTTCTTTCCAATATGCAGGATGGAATGCGTTCCTATTTTGAGGAATTGTCGCAGAAAAAAAATTTTATTGGAGTTCAGAAAGTTCTGGTAGAGGAAATTAACAACAGTGACAGTAAAAAATATGCAATTCTTACGACAACAGACAGCTTTTACCGTTATAAGGAAGCAGTTAAAGAACTGGTCAGCCAGATTCTTCGCGAAAATGACCAAAAAAGGGAACAGCTTGTAAAAGAGCGTACCGGACTTGTGGAGGGAACTGTTACCAGCAAAAGAAACCAGTATCGTCTGGAATATTGTGAAAGTGCCAGTCAGCTTGTGTATCAGGTGGAGCGGGAATTTGATCTGATCGAAAAAAAATATAACAAGCTGATCGAACAGAAAACTGTCTTTGCCAAGCGTGCACTGGCACGAATCCATTATATTCTGCAGGAAGGCTCTTCGGATGAAGATCATATTGTAAAGTTAATTAATTTGTTGGATCATCATGCAAACAGCCCACAGGTGTTAGAACAAATGCGTGACCGGATCAGAGTGGGAACACAGTTTAAGAATATAACCGATAGAAGTTTTTACAACCGGAAAAATGCGGAGGATGCAGGATTTCACCCGATTGCGATGGAAAAGCACAACGAGGAGACTCAGATGACCGATTTTGTACCAAAGCCGCTTTATACGAAAAAACAGTTGCAGGAATTCAGGCAGAAAAATATCGTGGATGGCAGATTTGTCACGGATGAACAGACGATTCAGTCCGTAGAAGATCTGGAAAAACTGCTGTTTTTGTGGCAGGAGGAAACGGATGATACGAAACAGGAGGAAACGGTGCATATTGATGGAGAATTAAAAGGAGAATATGGATTTGTTTTTTCAAAACTGGTGATTGACGCAAAAAAAGGAGAGAAAAAATAAATGTTAGAATACATGGAAAATATCTCGCAGAGTGAGGCGGAAAATATTAGAAAAACCATACAGGATCTGTTTCGCCAGACCTGTATTTTGCAGACAAAGTGTGATCCGGTTACTCTGATCCAGAAGGATAATCCTCACTATCAGGTATGTGCGAGAAATCGGGAATTTATTGCAGATTATCTGCAGGTGCTTGACTGTGAACTGGTTCATGATCCGCAGGAACATATTTTCCGGATTACAGGAGATGGCGTGCTGACGGAGCGTATGACACTTTTAACAACGAAACTGGTGATCCTTATGAAATTGATTTATCGGGATAAAATTATGGGAGAAGGACTACATGCCACGACAACCAGTCTTGCGGAGATCCGAAGATATGGAAAGGAAACAAACTTGATTACGCGCAGACTGACCGCTCAGGAGTGGCAGGAGGCATTGATCCTGATGAAAACACACCAGATGATCGAACTGCCAAGTGCCATTGGAAATCTCGAAGACGATTCCCCGATTTATATTTACAGTACCATTAATATTTTCTGTTCAGCGGCAGATATCAATGAGCTGGTTGAAATGTTCAAAGGAGAAACCGGGGAAACGGAAGAACAAAAGGAAGCAGAGTATTCGGAAAAGACGCAGGATCAGTGGGAAACACAAGACGAAATGAGGAGTGAATAAATTGAGTCAGGCAAAAAAAGTTTTTACAAGGATGTGCCTTAACAACTGGGGAGGCATTGATCATAAGGTACTGGAGTTTCATGAATATGTGAATTTGTTCAGTGGAAAAAGCGGATCTGGAAAATCGACAGTGATGGATGCCATCCAGGTCATTTTGTATGGAAGTTTCTCACCGAGTTTTCTGAATAAAGCAGCGGATGATGCAAAAAATCGCAGAAGTGTGTTAAGTTATCTGCGCGGAGAACAAAAAGACGGATCTGCCAATCGTAAAGACTGTGATTTCTGTTCCGTAATTGCTCTGGAAATTGAAGATACCGGAACCCATATTATAACCTGTATTGGAATTGCGTTTGAAGTAAGAAAATCAGATTCTGAGATTAAAAAATTTGTGTATTTCAGTCACTCCGGGAAAATGCCGGAGTCTGAATATCTGACGGAACAGGGCGTCTGCTATTCCAATCAGGAGATCAAAAAGCTGATCAGTAGCAGAGCAAAATCGGAGGATAACCGTGGAAAAGGGGATGTCAACCGTATCTATGGTTCGAAAGAGGCTTATCTGGGAACACTCTATGATGTAATACTTGGATATATTGATCAGAATCGTTTTATTACGATGGAAAAGAGCGCAATTGCCCTGAAAATGACCAATGGAACGGGACAGTTTATTCGTGATTATATGTTTCCAAAGAACACTTCCAATACCATTGCCACGATTAGTGAACAATTGGATTCTTACCGGCAGATCAAAGATAAAATAGAAGATCTGAGAAAACGAATCGAGATACTGACAGATATTCAGACATCCGGGCAGGAACTTGTGCGTCTGCAGTCCGATAAGATCCGGGCAGAGGCAATGATCCGTTGCATTGGAATTGAAGATTTGCGGGCAAGAATTCAGACCGCGGAAGAGGATAAAAAGATCATTGCAGAGAAACAGGAGCAGCTGCAGGGAAAGATAAAAGAACGTTCTGCTGTGCGTGGGGAAACCGAACAGGAACTGATTCAGGTCAGTGCAGATCTTAAGTCCAGTGATTTGGGTGGAAAACAGCAGCAGTATGAGGAACTGGATGCACGCAGCCAGATGCTTGCGGATAATACGAGACAGTGGAATAAGATCCTTCTTGGAATGAAAAACTGGGAAGAAGATGATGTGATCACCGATTATATCAGTAATCCGGTTCTAAATTTGATTGCAGAACTTGGCAGTGGAAACGTAACGGAGGAATTGTGCCAGAACCTGCATTTAAAAATTGAATCTGCCAAGCAGAATATCGAAAATGAAGTGGAGGATTACAGTGAGCAGAGGCGCGAGATCGGAAAAGAATTAAAAGAAAAAAAGCGGCTGGTGGATGACATGAAACATAACCGCAAACCATATGAGGAGAATCTGAGGTCTGCAAGAACGGCATTATCCCAACAGCTGAGTGACCGCTATGGAACGACTGTCAGGGTGCAGATTTTTGCTGATCTGTTTGATGTGCAGGAGGAAGAATGGAAAAATGCCATTGAGGGACGCATGGGAAGGCTAAAACGTTCCCTGATCACGGAACCACAATATGCACATGAGGCAGCAGTCCTGTTTCGCAACATGAAGCAATATGAAAATGTGGATTTAATTAATTCCAAGGCGATTGCGGACAGTGAGCCGGATTGTTTGGAAGGATCTTTATATGATGCAGTAAAGACAGAGGATGCTTATGTGGATGTATGTCTGAAACGGTATCTGGGACATATTATGAAATGCAGGTCTGTGGAGGAACTGGAGCAGGTAAGGGATGGTGTGACACCGGATTGTTATTCGTACAGCAATTTTATTTTCCGGCATCTTAAGAAAAAAGACTATACGACCAGAGCGTGTATTGGACGCCGTGTTTCCAAGGCGCGGCTTACAGAATATGAAAACGATGTGGAAGATTTAAGCAGACAGGAGACGGAATTGGATCATCTGCTGCGCAGATTAAAAGCTGCAAGAGAATTTGAGTGTCTGAAAGATGAGCCATCTCATTACGTGAAACTCTCCAAGGCGGGTGCTGAGCTTGCAAAGGTAAATAAAACCAAGAAAGAACTCGAAGAAGTGATCCGCTTTTTGCGGGAGGGGGCATACAAAGAACTCGAAGAGAAGGAAAAGGCTTTAAAGAAGCAGGTGCGGGACATCCAGACTGAGATCGATGAAGTGCAGACAGAGCTGGCAAAGCTAACCAGTCGGTATGGGCAGCTTTCCGGAGAAAATGAGTCTAGAAGACAGCAGCTGGAGGAAAAGCTGCAGGGATATATTGCCAATGAAGAACTCGAACAGGAAGTGTGGGAATTGTTAAAAAAGCAATCCGGGCAGTCCGTGATTAACAGGAAGAAGGCAGAGATTGCAGATCTGGCAGATAAGGAGCAGGAACAGGCAGAACGTCTGCAGATGGCGCGAAATAAATATATTCTTGCATATCCGGCCAGTGAATTCAGCGGAGCTGAGAAATCCAATGAAGCATATGAAAAAATGCTTGAACGGTACAGGACGGATTTTGAGCCGGCATACGAAGAAGAATTTGAAAAAAAGTGTGCATCCATCTATAAGAGTCTCCGGGAGAATGTCATTGCAACAATTCACGGAGATATCAAAGCAGCCAAACGGCACGCATATGAGATCAACCGCCTGTTGCGGGAAACCAATTTCTCAGACAGCACGTACCAGATTAAAATTGAACCGGCCAAAAATGAAAACGGACAGTTCTTTGATATGCTTATGGCAGAGGAACTCGACAGCAAGAATCTGGACAATGCCGGAATTGACGGTCAGATCAGTTTCGGAGAAGATGCATTTTATCAGAAATATGAGCAGAAGATCAAACTTCTGACCGACAAGTTTATGCCACCAAAAGACGAGGATGAGCATTTGCGGGCACAGAAGCGCAAAGAAATGGAACAGTACGCAGACTACAGAAATTATCTGTCATTCAGCATGTTTGAACAGGTAACCGATGAACATGGAAATGTGATCCGGGAAAACTTTGTCGATGATATGGCGGGCAGGGATTCCGGTGGTGAGGGACAAAATCCAAAGTATGTAGCTCTGCTTGCTGGATTTGCCATGCTGTATATGCAGCAGAGTAAGCGGGATTCCAAAATCAAGCTGGTACTGCTGGATGAGGCGTTTTCCAAAATGGATCAGGAGCGGAGCGCAGTCTGTCTGAAATATGCCAGAAAGATGGATCTGCAACTGATTGTCTGTGTGCCGGATGAGCGTTTGCAGTCTCTGATCCGGAATGTGGACTGTGTATATGGATTCCGTCGGTTTAAAAACCGGATTTCCATGATGCATATTGATAAGGGGCAGTATCTGGAAATGATGGAAGGATAAAGCTGGATAGTTGATTTTATTACCTCTGTAGTGGTATGATAATTTTATTGAAGAATACATACAAAAGAGGAGCATGGTTTTATGAAAAAAGGTTTTATTGTCTGCTTGCAGCAGTACTTATGGCAGGTGCCTGTATCTGCGTACCGGTGGCAGAAGTGAAAGCAGAAGATGGTTATAATATTGATTCCTATGATAATGATGATTGGTATGACAGTGATGATAGTCCAACGGATATGGTTCTGGATTTGTCTAATGTAACAATTGATAAAACCAGCCAGCCAAAGCGTATGCAGGAAAAATTTTACGACTGCAGTTCTCTGGTGTGGAAATCTTATCATAAGAATGGTGTAAATTTTGGAATGGCATATTATGCACCGGTTGCGGCAGATATGGGAAAATGGTGTGCACAGCATAAGAAACTTGTCAGCGGAGGTCTGAGTCAGGCAAATATACAAAATATGAAATTGAATCCGGGGGATGTGATGTTTGAAACCGGACAGAAAAACGGAAGATATAAGGGGATCTATCATGTGGAAATGATTACCGGTTATATATTCTATGGATTTGATAGGAATGGAAAGGCAGAACTTGGAATTCAGTGGGCAACTGGAGATGAAAAATATTACCCAATGGGGCAGATGGTAGGCAGACCGTAAAGGTCTGTCTTTTTTTGTCGGAATATGTTACAATGCAAAAAAATGAGAAAGAGGGAGAAAAGGATGTTTCAGTCACTTGAATATAAACACCCGAAATTTTATCAGGTATTCCGCCTGTTTATTGTGTTTTTTGCTTCACTTTTGTATGCGTGGAATCTGCGCTGTTTTGCCAAAACAGCAGGCCTGTTTCCGGGAGGATTTTCCGGATTGTCACTTTTACTGCAGCAGATCGGGTTAGATTTTATCCATGTCAGTATACCGTTTTCGGTGTTTAACATCGGACTGAATCTGGTTCCTACTTACATTGCATATAAATTTATCGGGAAAAAATTTACTCTGTATTCTATTATTGTTATTGTACTGACAAGTATTTTTACAGATATGCTTCCGGCGTATGTGTTTACAAAGGATGTGCTGCTGATCAGTGTGTTTGGTGGACTGATCAATGGATTTGCCATCAGTCTGTGTTTAAATGTCGGCACCACCACGGGTGGCACCGACTTTATCAGCATCTTTTTATCACAGCAGAAGGGCATTGATGCATGGAATTATATTCTGGCAGGAAATGTGCTCATGCTTGTAGTTGCAGGTGCCCTGTTCGGCTGGTCGATTGCGTTGTACTCGATTATTTACCAGTTCTGCAGCACGCAGATCATTCAGGCACTGTACAAGCGTTACCAGAAGGAAACGATGTTTATTATTTCTGATAAATCCAATGAAATCTATCGTGCCATCCGGGAACGGACCAACCATGATGCAACGTTATTCCAGGGAATCGGGTGTTATGAGGAAAAGCAAAAGACCCTGATTTATTCCGTCATTAATTCCGAGGCAAAAAGGGAGCTGCTTCCGCTTATCCGTCAGATTGATCCCCATGCTTTTATCAATGTTGTGCGGACAGAAGAACTTGCGGGGCGTTTTCATGATATTCCGCATGATTAAAAGCTTTATGCAGATTCAATCTCATAAGTAAAGCCGGCATCCTCGATGGTTTTGATGGTATCCTGGATGCCCTGTCCACCGGCGGTCAGATAACCGGAGGCGAAGATGGAATCGACGACACTTAAAAGCTTTTTTTCTTCTCCTTTGAAATATACCTCACGGCCGGCGGCACAGCGGATATCTGACTGTGGAACCATCAGTCTTGCAAGGCAGAGGACTTTCATGCAGTATTCTGTGGTCAGACCGGAAATATCTTTATCGCCTAACGGAGTTCCCTTGATCGGAAGCAGAAAATTGATCGGCAGTGCTTCCGGCTGGATCTCACGCAGTTCCATCAGCATATCTACCACATCTTCTTTGCTCTCGCCCATACCGATGATTCCGCCACTGCAGATTTCAAATCCAATCTTCTGCAGCATATGAATATTTTCAACACGCTGGTCAAAGGTGTGGGTGGAGCAGATATGGCTGTAATAGGCGCGGCTGCTGTTTAAGTTGTGGTTGATACGGTCAAGACCGGCATCGTAGAGCATGCGTGCCTGTTTTTCTGTTAAAAATCCAATGGAACAGCACAGATGTGTGCCGGTTTTCTTCATGGCACGGATGCGTTCGGCAAGTTCTTCAATTTCCTCATCTGTAAATTTCATTCCGCTTAAGCCGATACAGTGGCGGCTTAAATGGTGTTCATTGACAAAATCGTTATCCTTGTACAGTTTCTCATCGGAAACCCATTTGTATTTTTCAATATCTGCGGTGGAACGGCAGGATTGTGCACAGTATGCGCAGTCCTGGGAACAGTTGCCGCTGCGGGCATTGGTCAGAATATGGATGCTGACGTGATTTCCTTTATATTTTCTCCGGAGTTTTTCAGCACGGGCGATCAGATCATCCAGCTGATCGTCCGGAGTGTTTAAAATAGAAAGAGCCTCCTCGCGGGAGAGAAACGGATCGTTTTCTTTTGTTGTATGCATTTGCTAAATACCTTCCTTGTGTGTAATTATTAACAATATGCATTCACTTTAGCATGGAAAAAATGAAATGTCAACGATGGTGAGCGAACAGGTTGACAATAAAGAGTAAAAAACCCGGAGAATGAAAAAATTCTCCGGATTTGAAGTATTATAATAAAATTTTTGATTTATGCTTTAGTAAGCGGGACCCATTTATAATAAGAAGAACCCCTGCGGCGATTCCTGTGGCAAGTACACAGATTCCGATCACGAGGCTTGATACGGCTGATGATCCCATTGCTTTATATATTTTCTCGTTCATAAAAACAAACCTCCTTAAATTGACGAAGTTTAATATCTTAATTCATTCTTATTTTAACACAACATCCGTTGACATTGCAACGTGGATTTGCTACAGTTGACAGTGTATGAATGAAATTAGAAAAATAACACGAAAATATATAGTAACTGAGAAAAATCAGGAGGCATAGAGATGGCAAAAATTATATTAACCGGAGATCGCCCGACAGGAAGACTGCATGTGGGACACTATGTAGGATCTCTGCGACGAAGAGTGGAATTACAGAATTCGGGAGAGTTTGATAAGATTTTTATTATGATTGCGGATGCACAGGCGCTGACCGACAATTTTGATAATCCGGAGAAGGTGCGTCAGAATATCATTGAGGTGGCATTGGATTATTTGTCCGCGGGGCTGGATCCCGCAAAATCCACATTGTTTGTCCAGTCACAGATTTCCGAATTGACAGAGCTTACTTTTTTCTATGCCAATCTGGTAACTGTTTCCAGGCTGCAGCGGAATCCGACTGTTAAGTCAGAAATTAAAATGCGCAATTTTGAGACCAGTATTCCGGTCGGATTTTTTACATATCCGATCAGTCAGGCAGCAGATATTACTGCTTTTAAGGCAACGGTTGTACCAGCGGGAGAAGATCAGCTTCCAATGATTGAGCAGACAAGGGAGATTGTCCGTAAATTCAATTCCATTTATGATGAGGTGCTGGTGGAGCCGGATGTGCTGCTTCCGGAGAATGAGGCATGTATGCGTCTGCCGGGAATTGATGGAAAACAGAAGATGAGCAAATCCCTGGGGAACTGTATTTATCTTTCAGATACGGAAAGTGATGTCAAAAAAAAGATTATGAGTATGTACACGGATCCGACACATATTCAGATCTCTGATCCGGGACATCTGGAAGGAAACTGTGTATTTACCTATCTGGATGCCTTCAGCAAACCGGAGCATTTTGAAGAATATCTCCCGGAATATCATAATCTGGATGAATTAAAGGAACACTATACCAGAGGCGGTCTTGGAGATGTAAAAATCAAAAAATTCCTGAACAACGTCATTCAGGAAGAGCTGGCTCCGATTCGTGCGCGAAGGGCAGAATTTGAGAAAGACATTCCGGCAGTATATGAAATTCTGAAAAAAGGAAGTGATGCAGCGCGTGAAGTTGCAGCACAGACACTTTCTGAAGTAAAACAGGCGATGAAAATCAATTATTTTGATGATGAAGAACTGATTCGTGTACAGAGTGAGAAATATCAGGGTGTATAAAAAGAAAGGATCGGAAAATATGATGATGAAAAAGACAGGACTGCTGGCAGTACTGACAGCAGGAGTACTTTTATTTGCAGGGTGCGGTGGGGAAGCAAAGACAATTGATGCGCAGGCTCTTGCAAAATCGCTTGCAACAGAGATTAAATATGATGATACATTAAAGGAACTGACAGCGGATGAAATTTCAATGCTTGTAGATTTACCGGAAGATGTTGATTCTGTTATGTATGCCGGAAGCGGTTCTACGGCAGAAGAGGTAGGTGTTTTTACCGCAAAAGATTCAAATCAGGCAAAAGAAACCATGGAAGATGTCCAGAAATATCTTGATGATCAGGCGGATTCTTTCCAGGATTATGTGCCGGAAGAGACAAAACGGATTGGAAATGCGGTGCTGGAGCAGAAAAATCAGTATGTGGTTCTGTGTGTGTCCGGGGATTCGGATCAGGCAAAAGAAATTATAGAAAAGGCGTTTAAATAAAATGGTTTTTAGTAGTTTTGTATTTTTACTTGCGTTTTTACCGATCGTATTATTGCTGTACTATCTCTGTCCGGCAAGGCTTAGAAACCTTGTTTTATTGGTTTTCAGTCTGGTCTTTTATGCGTGGGGAGAGCCGGTCTATGTATTAATCATGCTGTTTTCAATTGTATTTGATTATGCGAATGGGCGGTTGATCGAGCACTTTAAAAACAAAAACTGTCCGGGGAAAGCAAAAGCCGCACTGATCGTTGATCTGTGCGGAAACCTTGCCATCCTCGGGTTTTTTAAGTACACGGATTTTGTTATCGGGAGTATCAATTCCATTACAGGGGCAGGGTTGTCGCTGCTGCATATAGCACTTCCGATTGGAATTTCTTTTTATACCTTTCAGACAATGTCCTATACGATTGATGTTTATCGCGGGGAGGTTGCAGCACAGAAAAACATCCTTACATTTGCAACCTATGTAACCCTGTTTCCGCAGCTGATCGCAGGACCGATTGTGCAGTATAAAACGGTGGAAAAAGAACTCATGCACAGAAAAGTCACGCTGGAAGATTTTTCCGAAGGAGCATTTCGTTTTTCCGTGGGTCTGGCAAAGAAAGTGCTTCTGGCAAATCAGATCGGAAGTCTGTGGGATTCCATTTCACAGTTGAATCACATGTCGGTGGCTACGGCATGGCTTGGTGCAATTGCATACAGTTTTCAGATTTATTTTGATTTTTCGGGATATTCGGATATGGCGATCGGACTGGGCAGAATGTTTGGATTCTATTTCCTGGAAAACTTTAATTTCCCGTACATGTCAAAGACAATTACGGAATTCTGGAGACGCTGGCATATTTCCCTGAGTTCCTGGTTCCGTGAATATGTATACATTCCGCTTGGGGGAAACCGTAAGGGTCTGGTACGGCAGCTGTTTAATATTATGGTTGTATGGATGCTGACCGGTCTGTGGCACGGGGCAAACTGGAACTTTGTACTCTGGGGTGTGTATTATGGTGTGCTTCTCATGATTGAAAAGTTGTTCCTGCTTAAATGGCTGGATAAACTTCCAAATTGGATCGGGCATATTTACAGCATGTTTCTCGTGGTTATTGGATGGACAATTTTTGCACAGACGGATATTCACCAGCTGGGAGAATATTTAAAGACAATGTTTGGAATCGGACATGTGGCAGTTGCGGATTCTGATTTCTTATATTTCCTTGGAAGTAATGCGGTACTTCTGGTGGCATTGATCGCGGCATCTATTGATTACCGTGTCTGGATGCGCAGATTAAAGCAGGGAAAGGATGCTACCGTTTACGATGCGATTGCAACGTCGAAGGGATGGACCATAGCAAAGCCGGTTCTCATGGTTGTGTTTTTGCTGGTGTCCTTTGCATTTCTGGTAGGAGACAGTTACAATCCGTTTTTATATTTCCGTTTTTAGGAGGCATAGATCATTGAAAAAAATCAGTGTGACAATGATTGTCATTTTTGTTGCGTTTCTTGCGCTGGTATCCGGTGGAAGCCTGCTGATGAAAGATCGTGAGTTCTCACCGAACGAAAACAGATATCTGGCGGAACCGCCCAGACTGACGGTTGACAATATATTGAGTGGAAAATTTCAGGATGGTCTTGAAAATTATCTCAGGGATCAGATCTGTTTTCGCGATGGATGGATCACGGTAAAAACCGGAATTCAGAAAGCCTGCAAAGACACAGATATCGGAGGGGCTTATGTGGGAAAAGACGGCTATGATTTTGAAAAAATCACACCGGAAGATGTGGATGAAAAACAGATTGCCCGCAATGTGAAAGCGGTGCAGGATTTTTTCGCAAAAGCTTCTGAAAATGTAGAAAAGGACCGGATATCTTTTCTGCTTGTCCCGTCATCCGGGCTGGTAATGGCCGATAAACTTCCGGCACATGCACGGCTGTTTGATCAGGCAAAGTATATTGACCAAATTGAAAAACAGATGAAGGACTGTCGTGTGACAGATGTGAGGGAAAAACTACTTTCCCATAATGAGGATTATATCTATTACAAAACGGATCATCACTGGACGAGTGAGGGCGCTTACCTTGCCTATGAAACATGGTGTGACAGTACCGGGATGGAGAGCACGCCGCTGGCTGATCTGAAAAAACAGGTTGCGACCAAAAAATTCCGTGGAAGCCTGTATTCCAAAATACTGGATGCGGATTCGGCATATGACAGTATCTGGACGTATGGAGATACGAAGCAGAAGGCATACGGAAGTGACTGCAGTCTGACAATTGATGAAAAGAAACAGACGGACAGCTGTTACGATACAGCGCAGCTGAGTCAAAAGGATAAATATAAATACTTTTTCGGAGATAATTACGGAACGGTACAGATTGTATCAGACCATGCCAGACATCAGGATCGCAATCTGCTCGTCATCAAGGATTCGTTTGCAAACACCTTTGTGCCGTTTGCAACAGAAAACTATGGACAGATTACCATGATTGACTTACGGTATTATAATGGAAATGTAGAGGAATATATGAAAGAACATCAGATTACAGATGTACTCGTTCTCTATAATATTACAAATTTTATTTCAGACCGGAATCTGTATAAACTGGTCGGAAGAATTTAAAATGGAAAAGAGGTAAGATAAATGGTTTATAAGAGAGTAAGTAAAATAATCTTTGCTGCCATACTTGCCGTAACGGTGTTTTCGGGTTGCGGGAACAGGCAGGAAGAAGGAATAGATAAGACAGAAACAGAGACCACAACACAGAAAAGCACACAGGATTCCACACAGGATGTCACGCAGGAATCGGAAGAGGAAACAAAATATCCGTCCATCACTTCGGATGGAAAAATGAAAGATTACAAAAGTGTTGTGACAGTGGATGATACAGCATATGAGTTATACACATATCTGGACAAAGTAGCAGACAATTATGCAAAAAGTGTAAATAAGGTAGCGGATACTCTGGCCGGAAAATCGGATGTGTATGATCTTGTCATTCCCCTCAGTTCGGGAATTACATTTCCGGATAATTTGAAAGACAAAATCTCGTCTTCCGATCAGCATGACGCAATGCAGAAGATCCAGGCAAAAATGGACAAACATGTAAAAAACGTGGACGTATATGACGTGCTTATGCAGCATCGGACGGAGTATGAATATTTTCGGACGGATCATCATTGGACAACACTTGGTGCCTATTACGCATATACGGAATTCTGTAAAGCAAAAGGGATTACGCCGGAATCGCTGGATGCATATAGTAAAAAACAGGATTTTGACGGATTTCTGGGATCTTTTTATAATGATACTTCGGATGCAAAGCTGAAGGCGAATCCGGATACTGTGACAGCATATTACCCAAATGCTGAGAGCATATGCCATGTGACGGCATCGGATGGCAAAAAATATGACTGGCCGGTAATTTATGATGTTTCGAATTACAATGCGGGACTGAAATACAGTACGTTTATTGCAAGTGATAATCCATACACGGAAATTGAGAACAAGGATCTGTCGGATGGAAGTTCCTGCATTGTTGTAAAAGAATCGTTCGGAAATGCATTTATTCCATTTCTGGTTGATCATTATCAGACGGTGTATGTCGTGGATTACCGTTATTGGACAGGAAGTATCAGTAAACTTGCACAGGACAAGAACGTGAATGATGTGCTGTTTTTGAATAATCTTTCCATGATTCGCAATAAAAGTCTGGTAGGAAAGTTATACAGAGTGCTATAATACATTACAGTAAATAATTCCGTACAGACGATACGAAAGGAGGGGAATCCGGTGGTTAAATATTACAGAACAGATGACCGAAAGATTCATGAAGAACCGACAATTCAGGATGGCGTATGGGTGCAGATGGTAAACCCCAGTGTCGCGGAGGGACAGATGGTCGCGGATGCTCTGGATATGGATGTTGAAGATGTGCTGGCCGCACTCGATGAAGAGGAGAGTTCCCGTATCGAACTACAGGATGGTTATACTCTCATTCTGGTCGATATCCCGTCGATCGAGATCCGTCATGAAAAAGAATCGTATACGACCATACCGCTTGGTATTCTGATTACATCGGGTGAGATCGTTACAGTCTGTACGGAGGATACACCGGTTCTTCAGGCGTTTTTAAATAACCGTGTCCGGGAATTCAGCACGAAAAAAAAGCTTCGTTTTGTCTATCAGATCCTGTACCGGATTGCAGTGCTTTATCAGAGTGATCTTCGTATCATCGACAAGATGCGTACGGAGATCGAGGAACGTGTCGGGGATGATACGGAGGAAGTGGATCTGATTGCGCTGCATGAACTGGAATCGACACTGGTCTACTTTGCGACATCCCTTCGTGCCAACGGAGTAGTGCTTGACCGCCTGACAAGATACAAGCGGCTGGAGCAGTATCCGGAGGATAAGGAACTGCTCGGGGATGTAATCGTAGAGAACCAGCAGGCAATTGAGATGACAAGTATTTACCGTGACATCATAAACGGTACCAGAGAATTGTTGTCATCGGTCATCGATAATCGGATGAATTCCATCATGAAATCGCTGACAGTCATCACGCTGGTTATGGCGATTCCTACGGTTATTTCCGGAATTTACGGTATGAATGTCAACGAGCACTGGGTCCCGTTTGCCAATACTGCGCACGGATTTGCTATTATCATCGGAATTATGGTGATCATTTGTGTGATTATCCTGCTTCTTCTGCGAAAGAAGCGTATCCTCTAGCGGATTGAATTGCGGTATTGCAGAGGCGGGACATGAAAAGTATTTTTAAATGTCCGGATAAAATAGCTTACATTTGGAAAGCCACTCTGCAGTGCTGTCTCTGTGATGGAGAGACTTGTGGTTTCCAGCAGATGCTTTGCGTGGGATAACCGCAGGTACGTGATATACTGCGAGAGCGTAAGCTGGAAATGTTCCCGGAAATACCGGGAAATATATTTTTCGGACATATGGAAATGTCCGGCGAGATCGTGCAGAGAAATGCGAAAACAGTAATTTTGCTGAATATAAGATAACAACTCTTTCTGGAGACTGCTGGTGCTTTTGGTATGGCTGGGATAAAACAGATCCTGTTCTGCCATAAGAAGCACAAGTTTCAGGAGAAGAATGCGGGTGCCAAGCTGGTTTTGGTATCCGTTTTTTTGGTTCGCAGCAATACGGTCAGAGTTGGCGTTGATGATCTGATCAAGCAGAACGGATGCCTTTGCTACTGTGTCGTGATCCTCTGGAAGTTTACAGGGAAAGGAGAGGGTGTGGTTCCGCAGGGGAAAGAAAAGTTCCCGTTCCAAAGAATCATCCGACTGAAACGAAATAAATTCGAGAGGAAACAGGAGGGTGTAGTAGTCGACATCCCCGGCTGCCGATCCCATCAGATGAAGCTGCCCCGGAGCAACAAAATAGACCGAACCGTCCTCAGCAGTATATTCTTTCCCGTCAATCAGGAGGTTTAAAGGTCCTTTTTTCGTGTAAATAACTTCAAGCTCATCGTGCCAGTGTACGGGAATCTGAAAAGCATGGAAAATATTGTGCATGTGATATTGTGTATAGGGGTAATTGTCTGTGCCGTGCGGACGGTTTTCCTTGAGTTCCGGATACATGAAGTCCCTCCTTCTGTCAGTTTCCTAAATTATAATGGAAAAGTAGAAATAATGCAATTATAAGGCGATAAAATGCAAGCATTTTTTGAAAAAAGGGCATAAAATGAATACGAAAGAAAGGAGATACCATAAATGGAACAGAGGAGAAAAAATTTAACGCAGCTTTTTATTCCCATTTGTCTGGAAACACTTTTGTATATGCTTTCGGGAATGGTTGATACCCTGATGCTTTCGTCTGTAAATGATCAGGCGGTAGGGGCGGTGGGAACTGCGAATACATATATAGGGATTTTTATTATTATGTTTTCTGTGATTTCCTCCGGAATGGTGGCCGTCATGACGCAGAATATCGGGGCAGGCAGACCGGGGGTGGCATATCAGGCCAGACAGCTCGGGCTGACATTTAATGCAGTGCTTGGAATAATTGTATCCCTGATCCTGACATTTGGGGCAGGGGCAATACTTGCTGGTGTTGGCGTGGCAGATGCACTGATGCAGCCGGCGAGAACCTATCTGCAGATTGTGGGTGGATTTTGTATTTTGAATGCTTTGATTCCCATCTGCTCGAGTTATCTTCGGGCATTTGGTTTTTCGAAGGAACCGTTGTATGCATCAATTATCGGTAATGTTATTAATTTCTGCCTGAATGCATTTTTCCTGTTTGTACTGCACAAAGGGGTAGCGGGTGTTGCTACCGCCACGGTGATCTCACGCATCATCAATCTGGTGATTGTTGTACTGCTTGGTGCTGTTTTGGTGAAAGCAAAACAGCATCCGGAGAGAGAGAGCAACCGGGCAGTGATGGGACAGATCATCCGTATCGGGCTTCCATCTGCATGTGAGACCGCGATCTATAACGTTTCCATGACGCTGGTGATCCGTTTCCTGAATCAGATGGATGCACAGGGGCTTAATGTGACAGCGCGTTCCTACACAATGCAGATTACAAATTTTTCCTATTGTGTAGGTGCGGCACTTGCACAGGCAAATGCAATTATGACGGGATGGCATATCGGTGCGAAAGAGTATGATGCGTGTGACCGTGGAACGAAAAAAGCAGCGGTGATCGGAGTGATTGTTGCAGTTATTCTGGAGACGGTGTTTACGCTTTGTTCCGGCTGGATTATGCAGCTGTTTTCCAAAGATCCGCAGATGGTGTCGCTTGTCGGTAAACTTCTGGCAATCGACATCGTACTTGAGATAGGCCGTGTAACCAATCTGGTGTACGGACAGGCATTAAAGACAAGTGGGGATGCCGTATTCCCGGTAGTGATGGGTGCCTGCTTTATGATTTTGTGTTCAGTTGGGGGAACGTATCTGTTTGGAATCCGTCTGGGCCTTCTGGCCGTGGGCGCATACATCGGTATGACTGGTGATGAATGCGTCCGTGCCGTTGGCATGTACCTTCGCTGGAAGAGCGGAAAGTGGAAAGAAAAGGGATTGGTTAAATCCCGGTAGCTTCGTAGCGCCCACTGGCACCACATGGAAGAACCAGTCCGTTGGAGGAAACCGGAAGACCGATCTCGCTGGCGGTGACTGTACCATTGGCGGTGCCAAGCACCGTGCTTATCATATAGGAAAGAACTGCCGGCTGCAGACCGGTGGTATATGAGTTAATCAGGAAGAAGAGCGGATTGTCCGTTAAAATCTGGCTGCAGAGCTGGATGAGCGGATAAACGCTCTCTTCTATTTTCCAGATTTCCCCTTTTGGTCCGCGACCGTAAGACGGCGGGTCCATGATAATGGCATCATAATGGTTCCCACGACGGATTTCCCGCTCTACAAATTTGACACAGTCATCGACCAGCCACCGGATCGGGGCATCTTTCAGACCGGAAGAAATTGCATTTTCTTTTGCCCAGGTGACCATGCCTTTGGATGCATCTACATGGGTTACGCTTGCACCTGCCGCAGCGGCCGCAAGTGTTGCCCCACCGGTATAGGCGAAAAGATTAAGAACCTTAACCTGGCGTCCTTTGGAAACGGCGTCTGCAATGAGCTGGGAAAACCAGTTCCAGTTGGCAGCCTGTTCCGGAAATAATCCGGTATGTTTAAAACTGAAAGGTTTTAAATGAAACGTTAACTTCTTATTAATAGGCAGGGAATATTCAATGGTCCATTCTTTTGGAAGCTGGAAAAATTCCCATTCTCCACCTCCTTTGGAACTGCGGTGGTAGTGGCCGTTCATTTTGCGCCATCCTTTTTCCTTTTTCGGAGTATCCCAGATTACCTGGGGATCTGGGCGGACGAGAAGATAATCTCCCCAGCGTTCGAGCTTTTCACCTTTTGAACAATCGATCACTTCATAGTCATTCCATTGATCTGCTAACCACATATATCATATCCTCCTGATTTTCATCTGTATAAAACAGTAACATTATATGAAAAATAGAAAAAATAATCAATCATTAAATTTTGGGGCGAAAAAACGTAAAAGAAAAAATAAAAAAAGTTCTTGCTTTTTTGAATAAGACCATGTATAATATCAATTGCTGTGGCATGATAGCTGTGAAACGTGAGGTTGCTGCCTATGTGGCAGGTTTTCCGTGGAGCGAATGTCAAGTTAGGAAACTGACGACAAGTCACTGTACAAACAATATGGTCTATCAAAGATAGAAACAACGTGTGAAAAAATGCGAATCGCCTGACGATGGGGCGATACATCAGAGGTGTACCGCAGGACACACACGGAGAAGTGTACAGTCACCGCTTGTCGTACTATTTACAAAGTGCGAAAAGGAGGCGACTTTTTTTATGGCAAGTCAAGTAATGAGAATCACTCTCAAGGCTTATGATCACGAATTAGTTGATTCATCAGCAAAGAAAATCATCGAGACTGTAAAGAAGAACGGATCACAGGTGAGCGGACCGGTACCTCTTCCTACTAAGAAGGAAGTAGTTACAATTCTTAGAGCTACTCACAAGTATAAAGATTCCCGTGAACAGTTCGAGCAGAGAACTCATAAGAGACTGATTGATATCGTTACACCAACTCAGAAGACTGTTGATGCTTTATCACGTCTTGAGATGCCAGCAGGTGTTTACATCGATATTAAAATGAAACAGAAATAATAACTGTTTCGACAAATTATTTCGTAAGTCCTGATTAGTTATTTCATATAGATATGGCTGCTCTAGGATGAACGGTTCCGCTACTCCACTGCAGATCAGCAGGTGGGCAAGAGGCGTTCCGCTGTAGAAAACAGGAGGTTAAACAATGAAGAAAGCGATTTTAGCAACAAAAGTCGGAATGACACAGATCTTCAATGCAGACGGTGTATTAGTACCGGTTACTGTATTACAGGCTGGTCCTTGTGTTGTTACTCAGATTAAGACAGTAGACAACGATGGATACAGTGCAGTTCAGGTTGGATTTGTTGACAAGAAAGAAAAGACTGTTAACAAAGATGCCAACGGAAAGAAAGAAATTCGCAACAGACATGGCGTAAACAAGGCTCAGATGGGTCACTTCGCTAAAGCTGGTGTATCTGGTAAGAGATTCGTTCGCGAGTTCAAGTTTGAGAATGCAGACGAGTATAAGTTAGCAGATGAAATCAAAGCTGACATCTTCGCAGAAGGTGACAAGGTTGATGTTACTGCTATTTCAAAAGGTAAAGGTTTCCAGGGTGCTATTAAGAGATTAGGTCAGCACAGAGGACCGATGGCTCATGGTTCTAAGTTCCATCGTCATCAGGGTTCTAACGGTGCATGTTCTTCTCCGAGCCGTGTATTCAAGGGAAAAGGAATGCCTGGACACATGGGTAGCGTAAAAGTTACAACTCAGAATCTTGAAGTTGTAAGAGTTGACGCAGAGAACAACTTACTGCTGATCAAGGGTGCTGTCCCAGGAGCAAAGAAAGCTCTCATCACAGTAAAAGAGACCACAAAGTCTGGTAAATAGTGCAAAGTAAGAAAGGAGGAACTTTACGATGGCTAAAGTAGCTGTTTATAATATGGAAGGTAAAGAAGTTGATTCTATCGAATTAAACGATTCCATTTTCGGCGTAGAAATTAATGAGCATTTAGTTCATATGGCTGTGCTTCAGCAGCTTGCAAATAATCGTCAGGGAACACAGAAGGCTAAGACACGTTCTGAAGTTCGCGGTGGCGGAAGAAAACCATGGAGACAGAAGGGAACCGGTCATGCAAGACAGGGATCTACACGTTCTCCACAGTGGACAGGCGGCGGAGTTGTATTTGCTCCAACACCAAGAGATTACTCATTCAAGCTCAACAAGAAAGAGAAGAGAGCTGCATTAAAGTCTGTTCTGACTTCTAAGGTAGCAGAGAACAAGTTCGTAGTTGTTGATGAGCTGAAATTAGATGAAATTAAGACAAAGAAGTTCGTACAGGTTATGAACAATCTGAAAGTTGAGAAGGCACTTGTTGTATTAAACGACATGGACACAAACGTGATCGCATCTGCAGCAAATATTCCAACTGTTAAGACTGCTCAGACAAACGAGCTGAATGTATTTGATGCATTAAAGTATGACAAGGTAGTTGTTACAAAGGCTGCTCTTGCAACAATCGAGGAGGTGTATGCATAATGGCAAACGTACAGTATTATGATGTAATCCTCAAACCAGTAGTAACTGAGAAGAGTATGAATGCAATGGCTGAGAAGAAATATACATTTCTTGTTCATCCGGATGCAAATAAAACTATGATCAAGGAAGCCGTAGAGAGAATGTTCGAGGGAACAAAGGTTGCCAAGGTCAACACAATGAATTGTGAAGGCAAGAACAGAAGACGTGGAATGGTAACAGGAAAGACTGCTAAGACGAAGAAAGCAATCGTTCAGTTAACAGAGGACAGCAAGGATATCGAGATCTTCGCTGGATTATAATTCCACAAGGAGCACTTGCATAAGAGTTGCTTCGCAAGCAAGTGCGTAGGTGATGCATCAGAGATGCACCACGAACTATGTGTCAGCGATGACACGATAATGAAAACATCGAAAGGAGAAAAACAATGGGAATTAAGACATATAACCCATATACACCTTCCAGAAGAAATATGACTGGTTCTGATTTCTCTGAGATCACTAAGACAACTCCTGAGAAATCCCTTACAACTTCTTTAAAGAAGAACGCTGGTCGTAACAATCAGGGTAAAATCACAGTTAGACACCAGGGTGGTGGAAACAGAAGAAAATACAGAATTATCGACTTTAAGAGAAGAAAAGATGGTATTCCGGCAACCGTAATCGGTGTTGAATACGATCCGAACAGAACAGCAAATATCGCACTGATCTGCTATGCAGATGGTGAGAAAGCATATATCCTTGCTCCTGCAGGATTAACCGACGGTATGAAGGTTATGAACGGACCAGAAGCAGAGGTAAGAGTTGGAAACTGTTTACCACTTGAGAATATCCCGGTTGGTACACAGATCCATAACATCGAGTTACTGCCAGGTAAGGGCGGACAGTTAGTACGTTCTGCCGGACTCAGCGCACAGCTGATGGCTAAGGAAGGAAAGTATGCAACACTTCGTCTTCCTTCAGGCGAGATGAGAATGGTTCCAATTCAGTGTAGAGCAACAATCGGTGTTATCGGAAACGGTGACCACAACCTCGTAAATATTGGTAAGGCTGGACGTAAGCGTCACATGGGTATCCGCCCAACAGTTCGTGGTTCTGTTATGAACCCTAATGACCATCCACACGGTGGTGGTGAAGGTAAGGCTCCGGTAGGTCGTCCAGGACCATGTACTCCATGGGGCAAGCCTGCACTTGGTTTAAAGACCAGAAAGAAGAACAAGCAGTCTAACAAGCTTATCGTAAGAAGAAGAGACGGTAGAGCTATCAAATAATTAGGAGGTTTATGAAATGGCACGTTCACTTAAAAAAGGACCATTTGCTGATGAGAGCTTACTCAAAAAAGTAGATGCTATGAACGCTTCCGGAGACAAGTCCGTAATTAAGACCTGGTCCCGTCGTTCTACTATTTTCCCATCTTTCGTTGGACACACAATCGCTGTTCATGACGGAAGAAAGCATGTTCCGGTATATGTTACAGAGGACATGGTTGGACATAAGCTCGGTGAGTTCGTTGCAACAAGAACTTACAGAGGACATGGAAAAGACGAAAAGAAATCAGGCGTGAGATAAAATAATATTTAGTGGAAGGAGGTTTCATCCATGGCAAAAGGACATAGATCCCAGATCAAGAGAGAGAGAAACGAAGTAAAGGACACAAGACCTTCAGCTAAGTTATCTTATGCTAGAGTGTCAGTACAGAAGGCTTGCTTCGTATTAGATGCAATTCGTGGTAAGGATGTTGCGACTGCACTTGCAATCGTATCCTACAACCCAAGATACGCTTCAAGCGTTGTAGAGAAGTTATTAAAGTCAGCAATCGCTAATGCTGAGAACAATAACGGAATGAAGGCAGAAAACCTTTATGTAGCAGAGTGCTACGCAAATAAGGGACCAACAATGAAGAGAATTCATCCTCGTGCACAGGGTAGAGCTTATAGAATCGAAAAGAGAATGAGCCACATTACAATCGTGCTCGATGAAAGATAGGAGGCAATCATGGGACAGAAGGTTAATCCTCATGGATTAAGAGTCGGCGTTATCAAAGATTGGGATTCTAAATGGTATGCAGATGGAGATTTCGCTGATTACTTAGTAGAAGATTACAATATCAGAACATTTCTGAAGAAAAAATTATACGCAGCTGGTGTTTCTAAGATTGAGATCGAAAGAGCATCAGATCGTGTGAAGGTTATCATTTACACAGCTAAGCCAGGTGTTGTAATTGGTAAGGGCGGCGCTGAGATCGAAAAGATCAAGGCAGAAGTTCAGAAACTTACAGATAAGAAGTTAGTTGTAGATATCAAAGAAGTAAAGAGACCAGATCGTGACGCTCAGTTAGTAGCTGAGAACATCGCTTTACAGCTTGAGAACCGTGTTTCTTTCCGTAGAGCAATGAAGTCCTGCATGGGCCGTGCAATGAAGACCGGTGCAAAGGGAATTAAGACTTCCTGCTCAGGACGTCTTGGTGGAGCTGATATGGCCCGTACAGAGTTCTACTCTGAAGGAACGATTCCGCTTCAGACACTTCGTGCAGATATCGATTATGGATTCGCAGAGGCAGATACCACTTACGGTAAAGTAGGCGTTAAGGTTTGGATCTACCGTGGCGAAGTGCTTCCTACAAAGGCTAATAAGGAAGGAGGAGCTCAGTAATTATGTTAATGCCAAAGAGAGTAAAACATCGTAAACAGTTCCGTGGTTCCATGGCTGGTAAAGCAACCAGAGGAAACAAGATCACATACGGTGAGTATGGTATCGTATCATTAGAGCCTTGCTGGATTAAGGCAAATCAGATCGAGGCAGCCCGTGTTGCTATGACAAGATATATCAAGCGTGGTGGTAAAGTCTGGATCAAGATCTTCCCAGAGAAGCCTGTAACTCATAAGCCTATGGGTGTTCGAATGGGTAAAGGAAAGGGTGCCCTTGAGTATTGGGTAGCTGTAGTTAAACCAGGTAGAGTATTATTTGAAATCTCCGGTGTTCCGGAAGACGTAGCGAAAGAAGCTTTACGTCTTGCTACACATAAATTACCTTGCAAATGTAAAGTAGTTTCACGTGCAGATTTAGAAGGCGGTGAGTCAAATGAAAACTAGTGCATATTTAGAAGAATTAAAGTCACTTACTGTTGCAGATTTACAGTCACAGTTAGTTGATGCAAAAAAGGAACTTTTCAATTTGAGATTCCAGAATGCAACCAATCAGTTAGATAATACAGCCAGAATTAAAGAAGTTCGCAAGAATATTGCTAGAATTCAGACTGTTATCACCGAGAAAGCTAGCGTTGCTGAATAAATCCAATTCTCAGAAAGGAGACTTCGGTCGTGGAAGAAAGAAATCTTAGAAAAACACGTGTAGGTGTTGTTGTAAGCGATAAGATGGATAAGACAATCGTTGTAGCTGTAAAGAACAACGAGAGACATCCACTGTACAACAAGATCGTTAAAAAGACTTATAAGTTAAAGGCTCATGACGAGAACAACGATGCTAAGATCGGCGATACCGTCAGAGTTATGGAAACAAGACCATTATCTAAAGATAAGAGATGGAGACTTGTAGAAATCATGGAAAGAGCAAAATAATAAAAGGAGGCTACAAGCATGGTACAGCAGGAAAGCAGACTCAAAGTTGCGGACAATACTGGCGCAAAAGAGTTACTTGTTATCCGCGTAATGGGTGGATCTACCAGAAGATATGCGAACATCGGCGATGTGATCGTTGCTACTGTTAAAGATGCAACACCAGGCGGTGTTGTTAAAAAGGGCGATGTTGTAAAAGCCGTAGTTGTTCGTTCAGTAAAGGGTGCCCGTCGTAAAGATGGTTCCTATATTAAGTTTGATGAGAACGCAGCAGTTATTATCAAGGACGACAAAACTCCGAGAGGAACTCGTATCTTTGGACCAGTAGCTCGTGAGCTTCGTGAGAAACAGTTCATGAAAATTGTTTCTCTGGCTCCAGAAGTATTATAGGAGGAACGAAGATGGCAAGTATGAAGATCAAAAAAGGCGATATGGTAAAAGTTATCGCTGGCAGAGATAAAGACAAAGAGGGCAAGGTTATTGCCGTAAATAAAAAAGACAACACACTCCTCGTTGAAGGCGTTAACATGGTTACCAAGCATGCAAAGCCAAGCATGGCAAACCAGCAGGGCGGAATCCTTCATCAGGAAGGACCTATTGATGCATCTAACGTAATGTTCCTTCACAAAGGAAAAGCTACCCGTGTAGGTTTCAAGATGGACGGAGACAAGAAAGTACGTTATGCGAAATCAACAGGCGATGTTATCGATTAATTGAAGAGAGGAGGACAAAACATTGAGTAGACTTAAAGAGCAGTACGAAAATGAGATCAAAGACGCAATGATCAAAAAGTTCGGATACAAGAATACAATGGAGGTTCCAAAGCTTGACAAGATCGTAGTTAACATGGGTGTTGGTGAGGCTAAGGAGAACGCAAAGCTTCTTGAGGCAGCTGTAAAGGACATGGAGGCTATTACCGGTCAGAAGGCTGTTACAACAAAGGCTAAGAATGCGATCGCAAACTTCAAGATCAGAGAGAACATGCCAATCGGATGTAAGGTTACCTTACGTGGCGAGAAGATGTATGAGTTCGCTGATCGTCTGATCAACTTAGCATTACCTCGTGTACGTGACTTCCGTGGCGTTAATCCGAACGCATTTGATGGTCGTGGAAACTACGCACTTGGTATCAAAGAGCAGATTATCTTCCCAGAGATCGAGTACGATAAGGTAGATAAGGTTCGTGGTATGGATATCATCTTCGTTACAACTGCAAAGACAGATGAAGAGGCACGTGAGTTATTAACTCTGTTCAACATGCCATTTGCTAAATAATCAGGAGGGAATTTTTAATGGCTAAGACAAGTATGAAAATTAAACAGCAGCGTAAACCAAAATTCTCTACCAGAGAATATACACGTTGCAGAATTTGTGGACGTCCACATTCAGTTTTAAGAAAATACGGAATCTGTAGAGTATGTTTCCGTGAGTTAGCATATAAAGGTCAGATTCCAGGCGTTAAGAAGGCATCCTGGTAAACCTTTAAGAGAAAAGTTGTAGTCCAAAAGGAGGAAAAATGTCATGATGATGACAAGTGATCCAATTGCAGATATGCTTACAAGAATCCGTAATGCAAATACTGCAAAACATGATACAGTAGATATTCCAGCTTCTAAGATCAAAGTTGCTATCGCTGGCATCCTTGTTGATGAAGGTTTCATCGAGAAGTATGACATCATCGAGGATGGTAACTTCAAGACAATCCGTGTCACATTGAAGTATGGCGCTGATAAGAATGAGAAGATCATTACAGGAATTAAGAGAATTTCCAAGCCAGGTTTACGTGTATACGCTGGCAAGGATGAAATCCCGAGTGTACTTGGTGGATTAGGAATCGCAATCCTTTCTACGAACCAGGGAATCGTTACCGACAAGGAAGCAAGAAAGCTTCAGGTTGGTGGCGAAGTATTAGCATTTGTATGGTAGTCAAAACCAGATAGAAACTATTAACATCCAATAAATACAGGAGGTACGGGCATGTCACGTATAGGAAGAATGCCAATCGCAATTCCAGCTGGAGTAACAGTTGAGATCGCAGAAAATAATCATGTGACTGTAAAAGGTCCAAAGGGTACTTTGGAGAGAACTCTTCCATCAGAGATGGATATTAAGGTTGAGGGCTCTGAAGTCGTAGTTACAAGACCAAACGATTTAAAGAAAATGAAATCCTTACACGGATTAACAAGAACACTGATAAACAACATGGTTGTTGGTGTAACTGATGGTTACACCAAGACCCTTGAGGTAAACGGTGTAGGTTATAGAGCACAGAAGTCCGGAAAGAAGTTAACACTTCACCTTGGATATTCTCATCCGGTTGAGATGGAAGATCCGGAAGGACTTGAGGCAGTTGTTGAAGATAACAAGATTATCGTTAAAGGTATTGACAAAGAAAAAGTTGGCCAGTACGCAGCTGAAATCAGAGATAAGAGAAGACCTGAGCCATATAAGGGCAAGGGTATCAAGTATGCTGATGAAGTTATTAGACGTAAAGTTGGTAAGACTGGTAAGAAATAATTAAAGGAGTGGACAAGAAATGGTTAGTAAAAAGTCAAGAACAGAAGTTCGTGAAAAGAAGCATAGCAGAATGCGTAATCATCTTGCAGGTACAGCAGAGCGTCCTCGTTTAGCTGTATTCAGAAGTAATAACCATATGTATGCTCAGATTATTGATGATACAGTTGGAAATACACTTGTTTCTGCTTCAACTCTGGATAAAGATTTAAAGGCAGAGCTTGAGAAGACTAATAACGTTGATGCAGCAGCAAAACTTGGTACTGTTATTGCAAAGAAAGCATTAGATAAGGGTATTACCACAGTTGTCTTCGATCGAGGCGGTTTTATTTACGCAGGCAAGGTAAAGGCATTAGCTGAAGCAGCAAGAGAAGCTGGTTTAGAGTTTTAGGAGGAGACAAACATGAAACGTGAAATCATTGATGCGAGTCAATTAGAATTAGTTGACCAGGTTGTTGACATCAAGCGTGTAACAAAGGTCGTTAAGGGTGGACGTAACATGCGCTTCACAGCTCTCGTTGTTGTTGGTGACAAGAATGGTCATGTTGGTGCAGGTCTTGGAAAGGCTGCTGAAATTCCTGAAGCAATCCGCAAAGGAAAAGAAGATGCAATTAAGAGCCTCATCAGTGTTAAATTAGACGAGAATAACTCTATTACACATGATGTAACAGGAAAATACACAGGTGCTTCCGTATTATTAAAGAAGTCTCCTGAAGGTACTGGTATCATCGCAGGTGGTCCGGCTCGTTCCGTATGTGAGCTTGCAGGTATCACAAATATCCGTACAAAATCATTAGGATCAAATAATAAGCAGAACGTTGTACTTGCTACTATCGAGGCACTTTCTCAGTTAAGAAGCCCGGAAGAAGTTGCAAGACTTCGCGGTAAATCTGTAGAAGAAATCTTAGGTTAAGGAGGAGCGACTAAGTCATGGCAGATAAAGTAAAAGTTACACTTATTAAGTCAACAATCGGTGCTGTTCCGAAGAACAAGAAGACAATCGAAGCTCTTGGATTAACTAAGTTACACAAGACTGTAGAGTTACCAAACAACGCAGCTACACAGGGCGCGCTTCGCAAGGTTGCACCATACGTTAACGTAGAAGAAGCATAGAATAAAATAAGGAGGTGCCAAAATGGATTTATCTAGTTTAAAAGCAGCAGAAGGCTCCGTACACAGCGATAACTTCAGAAGAGGTCGTGGACACGGTTCAGGAAATGGCAAGACTGCTGGTAAGGGCCATAAGGGTCAGAAGGCTCGTTCTGGAGCACCAAGACCAGGGTTCGAAGGTGGCCAGATGCCATTATACAGAAGATTACCAAAGAGAGGTTTCAAGTGCAGAAACTCTAAGGAAATCATCGGAATTAATCTTTCAGCTCTTGAGAAATTCGATAATGACACTGTAGTATCAGTAGATACACTGATCGAAGCAGGTATCGTTAAGAACCCAAGAGACGGCGTAAAGATTCTTGGAAATGGAGAATTTACTAAGAAGCTTACAGTCCAGGCTAACGCTTTCAGTGCTAGTGCCAAGGAGAAGATTGAAGCTCTTGGTGGAAAAGCTGAGGTGATCTAATGTTTAAGACACTGCGTAATGCATTTAAAGTAAAGGACATTCGAGATCGAATTCTTTTTACTTTTTTGATGCTGATCATCATCCGGATCGGAAGTGAACTTCCGGCTCCGGGTGTTGATGGGGAAGTGTTTAAACAGTGGTGGGCAAGCCAGTCTGCAGACGGACTTGGATTTTTCAATGCGATTACAGGTGGTTCTTTCCTGAATATGTCTGTATTCGCACTGAATATTACACCGTACATTACTTCATCCATCATTATTCAGCTGCTTACCATTGCGATTCCGAAGCTTGAAGAAATTCAGCGTGACGGAGAAGAGGGAAGAAAGAAGATGGTTGCACTTACCCGTTATGTGACCATCGTTCTTGCATTGATTCAGTCTATAGCAATGACAATCGGTTTTTACCGTGGTGGATATCTCACCGGCCAGGGACCTTTAGCCGTTATTGAGGTTATTACAGGACTTACGGCAGGATCTGCAGTTCTTATGTGGATTGGTGAGCGCATCACAGAGAAAGGTATCGGAAATGGTATTTCCATTGTATTGGTTATCAACATCATTTCACGTATGCCGGAAGATATGGGAACTCTTTGGAGTCAGTTCATTGCGAACAAATCCATTCCAAAGGGAATCGTGGCAGGCCTGATCATTATTGCAATCATCGTTGCAATGGTAGTATTCGTAGTAGTACTTCAGGATGCAGAGCGTAGAATCCCAGTTCAGTATTCCAAGAAACTGCAGGGAAGAAAACAGGTGGGTGGTCAGTCCACACACATTCCGCTTAAGGTCAATACCGGCGGTGTAATCCCTGTCATCTTTGCACAGTCACTGTTACAGACACCAGTGATTATCGCAGCGATTCTTGGAAAAGGTAATGGAACAGGTATCGGAAGCAAGATCTTAAAGGGAATGTCCCAGTCTAACTGGTGCAATCCGGAAGAGCCGATCTACAGTATCGGACTTGTGGTTTATATTCTGTTAATTATCGCGTTTGCATATTTCTATACACAGATTACATTCAATCCTTTGGAGATTGCAAACAATATGAAGAAAGCCGGTGGTTTTATTCCGGGTATCCGTCCTGGAAAGCCTACCAGTGATTATTTAAATCAGATACTCAACTACATTGTATTCATCGGAGCAGTTGGTCTGTCCATCGTTGCATTTATTCCAATTTTCTTCAACGGTGTATTTAAGGCAGATGTTTCTTTCGGTGGTACATCAATCATCATTATTGTCGGTGTTGTTATTGAGACAATTAAGCAGGTTGAGTCACAGATGAGAGTTCGCTATTACAAGGGATTTTTGAACGACTAATTATATTTTGGAGATACTGGATTCCGGTATCTCCATTTCCCTTATGATACGGGGAGCAATTCTTCTATATAAAAATATATCGTGTTTAATAACAGAAATGGAGAAATGATATGAAGATTATTATGTTAGGGGCTCCGGGGGCAGGAAAAGGAACACAGGCAAAGCAGATTGCTGCAAAATACCAGATTCCTCATATTTCCACCGGTGATATTTTCCGTGCAAATATCAAAAATGGTACAGAGTTAGGAAAAAAAGCAAAAACATATATGGATCAGGGTGCACTTGTGCCGGATGAACTGACCTGTGATCTGGTTATGGATCGTATCCAGCAGGATGACTGCAAAAATGGATTTGTTCTGGACGGATTTCCAAGAACAATTCCACAGGCGGAAGCTTTAGATGCAGCATTAAAGAAAATCAGCCAGACGATGGATTATGCAATTGATGTTGATGTTCCGGATGAGAATATTGTAAAACGTATGGGTGGAAGACGTGCCTGCTTAAATTGCGGGGCAACATATCATATCGTATTTAATCCGACAAAGGTGGAAGGCAAGTGTGATGCCTGTGGAGCGGAAACCGTACTTCGGGATGATGACAAGCCGGAAACTGTACAGAAGCGTCTGTCTGTATATCATGAACAGACACAGCCACTGATCGATTATTACAAGGCACAGGGAATCCTGAAATCCGTTGACGGAACCAAGCCAATGGATGAAGTGTTTACCGATATTGTTGCAATCTTAGGTGAATAAGATGAAAGTAACGATCAAATCTGCTGAAGAGATTGAAAAAATGCGCCGCGCGGGGGAAATCCTCGCTGCCGTGCATCAGAATCTTGCAAGAGAAATCAAACCTGGGATGTCTACTTTGGACATTGACCGGTTGGGGGAAGAGATGATCCGCGGATATGGATGTATTCCTTCATTTAAAAATTATTGCGGATATCCGGCGTCCATTTGTGTTTCGGTAAACGAAGAAGTGGTGCATGGGATTCCGACAGACGAGAGGATCATCAAAGAAGGAGATATTGTCAGTCTGGATGCAGGAGTTATTTATGAAGGCTATCATTCAGATGCAGCGAGAACCGTTGCAGTCGGAGAAGTGAGTGAGGAGGCAAAGCTTCTGATCGAACGGACCAGACAGTCCTTTATCGAAGGAATGAAAAAAGCAGTGGCTGGAAATCATCTTTATGATATTTCCGCAGCAATTGGTGACTATGCAAATCAGTTTGGATATGGAGTGGTCGAGGATCTTTGTGGACATGGAATTGGCAGCCATTTGCATGAAGAACCGGAGATCCCGAATTTCAGACAGTCACGGTTTCGCAGAGGAATTAAGCTAAAACCGGGGATGACACTTGCCGTGGAGCCGATGATTAATGTGGGAACCAAAGATGTACTCTGGATGGATGATGAGTGGACCGTTGTCACGGAAGATAAGTCATTATCCGCTCACTATGAGAATACGATACTTATTACAGATGGAAAACCGGAGATCCTTTCTCTGACAGAAGAGGAAAAGAAAGCCGGATTTTTAAATCTCTTTTAACAACAGGAAAATGGAAAAGAGTCGATACAGGAGGAAAGAAAGTTATGTCAAAAGCAGATGTTATTGAAGTGGAAGGCGTAGTAGTAGAAAAACTGCCAAACGCTTTTTTCAAAGTAGAACTTGAGAATGGTCACCAGATTCTGGCAACGATCAGCGGAAAACTTCGTATGAATTTTATCCGTATCCTGCCGGGAGATAAAGTAACAATTGAAATGTCCCCATATGACCTGACAAAGGGAAGAATCATCTGGAGAGATAAATAAAAAATATGTTGACTTCCACAAGGTGTCTGTGTATAATATTATTCGGACACTTTTTGGAAAGTACCTGAAAAATGCGGAAAACCGCAGAAACAGGGCTTTTATAGAGAAAGGAGGATTTGCTGTGAAGGTAAGATCATCAGTTAAGCCTATTTGCGAGAAATGCAAAGTCATCAAGAGAAAAGGAAGCATCAGAATTATCTGTGAGAATCCGAAGCACAAACAGAGACAGGGTTAATTACTTCTTGACAGAAGAACCCTGTTATTTGTGCGCTATGGTCAGTTTATAACAGACTGGCGAAAGCAGCATCGCATTTGCGATGAAATCATTATGTGCGGCTGCAGCGCAGTGAATTTGCGCTGTTCATAATAAACAGAGGCATAGTCTGGTCTTTTTTGCTATAATACCGAGTGGCATGGGACAAATATGCGAATATGGAAATCCTATTTGTATGCACACATTTCAGGACGTGCAACCGTAGCTGTATACGGATAGGGTTCGGGAAAATACGCGGTTGCAGGTGTATTTATGACTACTAAATAATCTTAAAAATTTTATGGAGGTGTAAACACACATGGCTCGTATTGCAGGTGTAGATTTACCAAGAGAAAAACGTGTAGAAATCGGTCTGACTTACATCTACGGAATCGGTAGAGCAAGTGCTGACCGTATCCTTGAAGCAGCAAACGTAGATCCTAGCACACGTGTTAGAGATCTTACTGACGATGAGGTTAAGAGAATCAGTGCAGTCATCGATGAGACACAGACTGTAGAAGGTGATTTAAGAAGAGAGATCGCTCTTAATATTAAGAGACTTCAGGAGATCGGATGCTATCGTGGAATCCGTCACAGAAAAGGACTGCCAGTTCGTGGTCAGAAGACTAAGACAAACGCAAGAACAAGAAAAGGTCCTAAGAGAACTGTAGCAAATAAGAAGAAATAAGTTTAATCAGAGAAAGTAGGTTAGTTTAGATATGGCTAAGAACGTTGCAAAGAAAACAACAAAAAAGCGCGTAAAGAAAAACGTTGAACGCGGACAGGCACACATTCAGGCATCTTTCAATAACACAATCGTGACAATTACTGATACTGAAGGTAACGCTTTATCATGGGCTAGTGCTGGTGGTCTTGGATTTAGAGGTTCAAAGAAATCTACTCCATATGCTGCACAGATGGCAGCAGAAACTGCTACGAAGGCAGCTTTAATTCATGGTTTGAAGACAGTTGATGTTATGGTTAAGGGACCAGGCTCAGGACGTGAGGCTGCTATCCGTGCCCTTTCCGCATGCGGTCTTGAAGTAGTTTCCATCAAGGATGTTACTCCAGTACCACATAACGGATGCCGTCCACCAAAGCGTAGAAGAGTTTAATTAGGAGGTATCGATTAAGATGGCAGTGAATAAAGTACCTGTACTGAAAAGATGTAGATCCCTTGGTTTAGAGCCAAGTTATTTAGGATATGATAAGAAGTCAAAGAGAAATCTTCAGAGAGGAAACCGTAAGGTATCTGAGTACGGACTTCAGTTAAGAGAAAAGCAGAAGGCTAAATTCATCTATGGTGTATTAGAGAAGCCTTTCCGTAATTACTATAAGAGAGCAGATAAGATGAGAGGATTAACAGGTCCAAACCTGATGACAATCCTTGAGTCAAGACTTGACAACGTAGTATTCCGTCTTGGATTCGCAAGAACCCGTAAGGAAGCAAGACAGATCGTTGACCACAAGTTCGTAACCGTAAACGGTAAGGTTGTAAACATTCCTTCTTACCTGGTTAAGGCTGGCGATGTTGTTGAGATTAAGGAAAGCAAGAAGAACATTCAGCGTATGAAAGACATCGTTGAGGTTGCTGGTGGAAGAATCGTTCCAGAATGGTTAGATATCGACGCAGAGAAGCTGCAGGGAACTGTAAAAGAGTTACCATCCCGTGAGCAGATCGACGTTCCAGTAAACGAGATGCTTATCGTCGAGTTATATTCTAAGTAATTAGTTTAACGCATCGTAAACCCGAGAAGGAGGGACTTTGTAGTGTTCGATTTTGAAAAACCAAAAATTGAGATCGCTGAAATTTCAGAAGACAAGACATATGGCAAATTTGTTGTAGAGCCTTTGGAAAGAGGATATGGTACTACACTTGGCAACTCTTTAAGAAGAATTATGCTTTCTTCTTTACCGGGAGCTGCTGTAAGCCAGGTGAAGATTGACGGAGTTCTCCATGAATTCAGTTCAATCCCGGGCGTTAAGGAAGATGTTACTGAAATTATTATGAACATCAAGAACCTCGCTATCCGCAATAACAGTTCTACAAATGAACCAAAAGTTGCTTACATTGAATTCGAAGGGGAAGGCGTTGTTACAGCTGCAGATATCCAGGTCGATTCGGATATCGAAATCATGAATCCTGAATTGGAGATCGCACATTTAAACGGTGGTGCAGACTGCAAGCTCTATATGGAACTTACCATTACAAAGGGCAGAGGATATGTCAGCGCAGATAAGAATAAGACAGAGGATACACCAATTGGTGTGATCGCAATCGATTCTATCTATACACCGGTAGATCGTGTAAATGTAACGATTGAGAATACTCGTGTAGGTCAGGTTACTGATTATGATAAGCTTACATTGGATGTATATACCAATGGAACTTTAGAGCCAGATGAGGCAGTCAGCCTTGCTGCGAAAGTATTGAGTGAGCACTTAAATCTCTTCATTGATCTGTCAGATGCTGCACAGCAGGCAGAGATCATGGTTGAGAAAGAGAACGATACACAGGAGAAGGTTCTTGAGATGAATATCGATGAATTGGAATTATCTGTTCGTTCTTACAACTGTCTGAAGAGAGCTGGTATTAATACCGTTGCAGAGCTTATCAACCGTACTCCGGAAGATATGATGAAGGTTCGTAACCTTGGCCGCAAGTCTCTTGAAGAAGTACTTGCAAAACTCAAAGAGTTAGGTTTACAGTTAAATCAGGGTGAAGAATAATAAAAACTGGCGGTGTCAGTAATCCCGATGAGTGTGACAACGTCATAGAACATTTATGGCTTGTGGTTTGAAATGCCACAGAATTAAGAATGGGTTCTGCCGGTAAATCCAAAGAGTATGGCAGGATACCCCACAAATGGAGGAAAATTAAAATGGCAAAGTATCGTAAGTTAAGCAGAACATCCAGCCAGAGAAAGGCTTTAATCAGAGGTCAGGTTACTGCTCTGATCGCTAATGGCAAGATCGTAACAACAGAAGCAAAGGCTAAGGAAATCCGTAAGGTTGCAGAAGGCCTGATCGCTGCTGCTGTTCGTGAGAAAGACAACTTTGACGAAGTTACTGTTACTGCTAAGGTTGCTCGTAAAGATGCAGACGGCAAGAGAGTAAAAGAAGTTGTTGATGGTAAGAAAGTTACTGTTTATGATGAAGTAGAGAAGAAGATTAAGAAGGATCAGCCTTCCCGTCTTCATGCAAGAAGAGAAATGCTTAAAGTTCTTTACACAGTAAAGACAAATGACGGAACCAAGAAGGGCACAAAGGAAGTTGACCTTGTTGCTAAGTTATTTGATGAGATCGCACCAAAGTATGCAGACCGTAACGGTGGTTACACAAGAATCGTAAAGATTGGTCAGCGTAAAGGTGACGGCGCTCTGGAAGTATTACTTGAGTTAGTTTAAAATTTGTCAATGAGAACCCCCATCTGCGAAAGCAGATGGGGGTTTTTATACTTAAAAGTGAGAATCCGCGACGGTTTTGCCGATGCGGATTTTTTAAATTTATGAACTATGTGATTTGGAGAGCGGATAAGGTTTCCGTTGGTCAGTTCTTCCGATCAGATAATCTACGCTTGTGTGATGAAAATCTGCCAGAGAAGAGAGAATTTCCGTTGGAATTTGTCGCTCGTCATTTTCATATCTGGAGTAGGTTCGTTGTGTAATATTTAAGATTCTGGCAATCTCTGTCTGTGTTAAGTCTTTGTCTTCCCGTAAATCGCGAATGCGTTTATATATCAAATATTTGTCACCTCCCCCATACTAATAGTATATGTGAGACCAAAATGGTCTATTGCTGTTTAGACCATTTTGGTCTAAAATATTCGGAAGGCACAATATAAGGCACATATTGAAATGCTTATAAATATTGATAAAATAAAAGCGTTACAAAAGAAAAATGGAGGCAGGAATGTCGGAGTTTAGTGACAAGTTATCAGAGTATATTGCAAAAAGCGGATCAAATGTGTACCAGCTTGCAAAAGAAGCATCTTTAGACAGAACAACATTGCAGAAGACGGCAAAAGGACAGAGACTTCCGTCTTTGGATTATATTAGGGAAATATGCCAGTACATAAAAATATCCAGTAAACAGGAAGAGGAACTGGTTCGTCTCTATAAGATTGAAAAGCTGGGACACAGTACAGTAAAAGCATGGGATGAAATTCAGCAGATTATTCTTGATATTTACCAGCTTAGAAAAAATGAAAAAAGTACATGGCATATTCGTTTTGATGAAGTAAGCCTGAAAAATTTTAATGCCCAAATTGTGCAGAAATGCGATTCGGAAATGGATTGTTTAAAAGCAATTATGTGCGTCATGGAACAGGAACTGGAAGATCCGGATCATGCCGAAATTTATATGGATGTTTCATGGGCAAGTAAACTGGTGTTATGTCAATTGAGGCAAAGTGAGGGAAATAAGTCGGAAAAATTGACTTGCCATCAACTTGTGAATTTAAAGCAGACAGAACATGTAAAAGACGGGATGCTGAAAAATATTCAGATACTGCATCAGGTACTGCCATATGCATTTACAACACATAATACCTATGATATCCGTTATGCTTATATCAGTGAAAACAGCGAAGAACAGAAATTGCATTTATGGGAACATTACATTATTACACGCAGACATGTAATTTTGTGTTCGGAACAGGATTATCAGATGATTGTCATTTCCGATGAAATGATTGCAAAGGCATACAGGCAGGAAGTCGGGCGTATGCTGAGTGCATATCGTCCGCTGTTCAGTTATCAGGGGTATTCCGGGGAAGGGGTTCGGAAATACCGCGCCTTGCTTGATCATGATGAAACACATGTAACTTACGAGGGATTTCCGTGTCTGGCACTTATGATCCCCGATGAAATAAAAAAGCAGTTGATTGCAGATCCGCAGATTGGAACATATGCCACAGCATTTTTTGATATGCCAAAAGTAAAAGAAAACCAGTACATTAATATTTTTGGAATGGAAGAGGTAAGGCATTTTATGAAAACCGGTCATTTGCCGGGAGTGTTTGATCATTATTTTTATGCGGAGTCCATGGAACTTCGAAAGGAAATGATTGAAAATTTCCATAGAAACCTTCTGGCGCACACACGGCAATATTATATGATCAATGAGGATAAATTTAAAATAAACAGTTCTTTTGGAATTGATGTATTTGGACAAAATAAGGTCGCGTTCTGTTCAACATCTGACGAATTCCCATTTGGTTTTATTTCAATTGATGAACCGGGCATCAGTGAAATGTTTGCCAGTTATTTTGATAATCTGGTACAGTCCAAATATGTATATTCGATTGAGGAAACCATAACAAAATGGGAGGAAATGGTGGAACAGATAGAAAGAGAAATAGAAGATAGGAAGGAATGAGCTTTTTAGTGCATAGGTACTAAAAATAAAAGGCACAATAAAAGGCACATATTGAAAAGAGGAGAGAAATTGATAAACTGAAAGAGAAAAACGAAAGTTAGGAGCAGTTATGAAAACATTGGGTATTATTGGTGGTCTTGGACCAATGGCGACTGCATATTTCATGGAGCTTGTGACAGGAATGACAGATGTCGACTGCGATCAGAAACATATTCCAATAGTGTTACAGAGTATTCCGCAGACACCAGATCGTACTTCGTACATATTGGATCATATACAAAAAAATCCACTTCCGCAAATGGTAGAAGCCGGAAAACGGTTGAAGGAGGCGGGGGCAGCGTATCTTGCAATCCCGTGTGTTACAGCACATTATTTTTACAGGGAGCTTTGCCGGCAAATAGATCTGCCAATTATTTCTCTGTTGGAAAAAACCGCTGATTATTTCAGGACAGAGGGTGTTGATGAGGTGGCAATTCTGGCAACATCGGGTACGGTAATGTGTAAGATTATCCAGCAGGAATTAGGAAAAAAACATATCCAGACGTTGCTGCCTGATGAAAGACAGCAACAGAAAATCATGGAGATTATATATAAGCAGATTAAGGCCGGACGCTCGGTAGAAATTGAAGAATTTGAACAAATTGGTACACAATTACAACAACGAGGCGCACAGAAACTGCTACTGGGATGTACAGAATTATCTCTTTTAAAAAGAGATTTTACCCTGAATCAGGCATATGCGGACGTATTGGAAATATTGGCATCTGCTGTAGTTACCTATAACGGATTGCCAGTAAAAGAATATCACAGACAGACACAGGAGATAAAATAATGCAGAGAAATGTTTTGGAATATTTGGAAGAGACAGTAAAAAGAGTGCCGGATAAAATCGCATTTGCAAATGATAAAACGCAGTTGACATTTCAGCAATTTTCAGATGACATACGTGCAATTGGCAGTGAATTAATTCGGAAAGGTTATCAAAAGGAGCCGGTTTTGATCTATATGAATAAAAGCCCGGAAGCATTGGAAGGGTTTTTCGGAGTGATCGAAAGCGGCTGTTTTTATGTGCCATTGGATGAAGAGATGCCGAAGAGACGCATCGAACTGATTATTGAAAATACGAAAGCAAGAGTTATCATCTGTGATCAGGAGAATCTGAAACGTGTAAAGGAACTTCCTTTTGATGGAGAAATTATGCTGCATGAGGAACTGGCAAAGAAAAGAGAGGACAAGGAAAAGCTGGATAAGGTAAGAAGAACAGCACTGGATACAGATCCGCTTTATGTGCTTTTTACTTCCGGATCTACAGGGATGCCAAAAGGGGTAGTGGGACATCACAGAGGTGTCATTGATTATATTGACCAGCTTTCTGCGGTGTTGGATTTTGATGAAGAGAGTGTATTTGGCAATCAGGCACCTCTTTATTTTGATGCCTGTATGAAGGACATTTACCCGACACTGAAGTTTGGTGCAACGACCTGGCTGATTCCCCATGAACTGTTCCTGTTTCCGGTCCGTCTGGTGGAATATCTGAATGTACATAAAATCAATACCATATGCTGGGTGGTATCTGCACTTACAATGATTTCTGCATTTGGGACATTTAAAGAAGTAGTTCCGGAATATCTGCGCACGGTTGCATTTGGAAGTGAAGTGTTTCCAATCCGGCAGTTTAATCTGTGGAAACGGACATTGCCACAGGTAAGATTTACAAATCTGTATGGGCCGACGGAGGCAACCGGAATGAGCTGTTATTATCATGCAGACCGGGAGTTTTCGGAGAATGAGGTGATCCCAATCGGACAGCCTTTTGAAAATACAGAAATTTTACTTTTAAAAGGAGGTTTAGAGGCTGCGCAGGGGGAAGAAGGAGAAATCTGTATTCGGGGAACCTGTCTTACTCATGGATATTATGGAAATAAGGAAAAGACGAAAGAAGCATTTGTCCAGAATCCCCTGAATCCGTATTATCCGGAGCTGATTTACCGTACGGGTGATATTGGAAAAAGAAATGCAAAAGGAGAACTGATCTTTGTGTCCCGTAAAGATTATCAGATTAAACACATGGGGCACCGGATTGAACTGGGAGAGATTGAGGCAAATGTACTTCTGGTCGATGGCATTCAGACAGCATGCTGCATTTATCCAAAAGAAGATGAAAAGATCGTCCTGTTCTATACAGGAACGCTGAAAAAGGCAGAACTTCTGATGGAATTAAAGCAGCGTCTGCCAAGATATATGATTCCAAATGTGTTGTTTCTTATAGAACAGCTTCCGCTTACTCCGAATGGAAAAATGAATCGCAAAGCAATGGAGCAGTTTTATATGGATCATAAAAAAAACAAAAGAAGGAGAACAAAATAGTTATGGAAACAAGAGAAATCATTTTGGATATTTTACAGGAAATGCATGAAGATATCGATTATGAAAAAGAAAAAGCATTGGTGACAGATAAAATTCTGGATTCTTTTGATCTGGTCAGTCTTGTCTCGGAATTGACCGATGCGTTTGATATTGAAATCACAGCAAAAGATTTTGTGGAAGAAAATTTTAATTCGCTGGATACGCTGGTAACTATGGTAAAACGTTTACAGGAAGAATAAAACAGGGAGGCGGTATGCTTTTTACATCATATGCATTTATTGCATTTATCGCTGTCGCATTTTTTCTGTATTATCGGATTCCACGCAAATGGCAGTGGCCGTTTCTTCTGATAATCAGCATTGGCTTTTATGCATCGGCAGGAATTTTTTATCCCATCTTTTTACTTGTAAGTTCGGCGGTGACCTATCTGGCCGGACTGTGGATCGAAAGAAACCGAAAACAGGAAAAAACTTACATCCGGGAAAATGCCGGCCAGTTTGCATCGCGGCAGGAGAAAAAGGAGTTTAAGCAAAAAGGAGAAAAACGTCGAAGAAATCTTATGGTGTCAGCACTTCTGATCTTACTTGCTGTTCTTGGAGTATTTAAGTATGCGGATTTTGTGATTGACAATATGAATGCTGTTTTTTATGCGGTTGGAAGTGATCGGGAGCTGGAATATCTGGATTTACTGCTTCCAATGGGAATTTCCTTTTATACATTTCAGTCGCTGGGATATCTGTTGGATGTATATTGGGAAAAAATCGATGCACAGAAGAATTTTTTCAAACATCTGCTGTTTGTATCATTTTTTCCACAACTGGTACAGGGACCGATCAGCCGTTATTCCGATTTATCACAGACGTTGTATGAAGAACATGTATTTGACAAAAAGCAGGTGATATTTGGACTGGAAAGAATTCTCTGGGGATATTTCAAGAAACTTGTAGTGGCAGATACAATCCTTACAGCAACCACTGCCGTGATTGGAGATGAATATTACAACGGTGCGTGGGTGCTGGTCGGAATTATTTTCTATGGCATTGAACTGTATGCCGATTTTACGGGAGGCATTGATATTACCATAGGAATTGCGCAGGTATTCGGAGTGAAGGTTGCGGAAAACTTTATTCGTCCATACTTCTCAAAAAATATTGCGGAATATTGGCGGCGCTGGCATATTTCCATGGGAACCTGGTTCAGGGACTATATTTTTTATCCAATGAGCATTTCCAAACGAATGGGAAAGCTGACAAAGTTTTGTAAGACTCATTTTGGAAAAGGAGTAGCAAAGAGGGTGCCGGTTTATCTGGCAACCATGGTTACCTGGTTTGCAACCGGAATCTGGCATGGTGCAAGCTGGAACTTTGTCATGTGGGGCATTATGAATGGCGTGATCATCCTGATTTCTCAGGAACTGGAACCGTTGTATGCGCGGTTTCATAAGCAGTTTCCTTCACTTGGACAAAGAAAAGGATATCAGGCATTTCAGATTGTGCGGACCTTTTTCCTGATGGGATCGCTTCGGATGTTTGATTGTTACGGGGATGTGCCTCTTAGTTTTTCAATGTTTTTTAGCATGTTCCGGGACTTTGATCTTCGTGCGTTGACCGTGGATGAGTTTTTGGATCTGGGACTGAATATCCCACAATATGTGATTGTGTTTGCAGGTACGGTGTTAATGTTTTCCGCAAGCGTGATCGGACGAAAGGAAAGTGTGCGTGAACAATTGAGCAGAAAGCCGTATGTTGTGAGATATGCAGCAGTAGCGGCACTGTTTCTTGCCGTTGTTCTGTTTGGATCTTACGGTGTGGGATATGATGCTGCGCAATTTATTTATAATCAGTTTTAGATGAGGAGAAATGTTTTGAAAACCGCTGTTAGAAGGATTGTTTCTGTTGGAATACTTTTGATTTTGCTGTTTGCAATGCAGAGGCTTGTGATGCCAAAGTATGTGGATGATGTGATCGAAGGTGGATTTACAGCAGAATATTATCGGGAAGAAAATCCGCATGAGGTGTTGATGGTAGGAGATTGTGAGTTATATGAAAATTTCAGTCCAGTCACAATGTGGAAAAACTATGGAATTACAAGTTATATTCGGGGAAGTGCCCAGCAGCTTACCTGGCAGTCGTATTATCTGTTAGAAGACGCACTGAAATATGAAACGCCGGATGTGGTTGTATTTAATGTGTTAGAACTGAAATATAATGAACCGCAGAGAGAGGAATACAATCGCATGACGCTTGATGGAATGCGCTGGTCAGTAAGTAAGGTACAGGCAATCCGTGCATCCATGCTGCCGGAGGAACATTTTATTGATTATGTTTTTCCACTGCTGCGTTATCACAGCCGGGTTACAGAACTTACCGCAAATGACTGGAAATATTATTTCAAAGACAAAACGCGGACAACTGCCGGTTATTATATGAGAGTGGATACAGCGCCGTATGAAGAAGGAATCTGGGAGGAAGAAGAACCGGAAAGTGACACGTTGGGGAAAAATGCAATGGCATATCTGGATAAAATCCGGATGTTGTGTGAAAAGAACCATATTCGTCTGCTTCTGGTCAAGGCACCAAGCAAGTCTCCGGTCTGGTATGACACCTGGGAATCACAGATTTTGGAATATGCGTCCAAATATGATCTGGATTATATCAATTTTTTGAATCTGGTGGATGAAATCGGAATTGATTACAATACCGATACTTATGATCAGGGCCTTCATATGAATTTAAGCGGAGCAGAGAAATGTGCGGATTATCTGGGAAAATTTCTTTCAGAAACGTATGGACTTAAGGATTTAAGATCAGATAAAACGATTTATTCGGACTGGGAAAATAAGACAATATTTTATGAAAATATGAAAAAGGCACAGTATAAGGAACTGAAAAAATACGGAGAAATTGTAAACTATTAAAGAGAGAAAGAGGTTATAGGGATGAAGAAAAGTAAGAAAATTATAAGTCTGGTTTTGGCAATTGCAATGGTATTACTGGTACCGGTCAGTGTTATATCGGCAGCACCAAAGGGATATGGATTTCGATATGCCGGAGTTACGGTATATGTTCATGGAAAGGCATCCGGACTGATCGATAAGATGGGCGAGCCAAATAAGAAAAGCAAGTCAAAAAGCTGTGCGTATGATGGGGAAGATATCAAATATGTGTATGACGAGTTCACATTGGTTACTTATACAGAGAAAAACGGTGGCACAGAATATGTACAATCCATCAAATTTACTTCAAAAAAGGCAAAGACCAAAGAAGGAATCAAGATTGGAAGCAAAGAAAAAACAATGAAAAAGAAATATGGAAGAGCACGCGACAATTTCGGCGTGTACACTTACAAAAAGGGAAAAATGGGAATTACATTTACCGTTGATGATGGAAAAGTCTCTGCAATCCAGTATGTAGCATATTAAAAGATTTTATACGAGGGAGAATTACTTATGAGAAAAAAAGGAATGGGAAAAGCGGCAGCAGTAATTGCTGCGGCAATGCTATTTAGTCTGTTTTCGGAAGCCGGAATTGCTGCACCGCAGATGGTACAGGCTGCAACGTATCAGAAAACGATAAAGAATAAATCGGTAAAGAAACCGGAATTGCTGGTCGGTGCGGATAAAGTAAAAGTATTTTCAATTAAGGTCAAAGAAATTGGCAAACAGATTCAGGAAGCAGAAACAACAGAACCGTCTGACGATACAAAAAATCAAGATGGGGAATCCGCACAGCAGGAAGAAAAAACAACGGAAATAACAGAGAAAACGGAAACAACCGATATCACAACAGAAACAACAGAAGAAAATGGTGGTGGGGATTCGGTCGAAAATATCGAAGAAGCCCAGCCGGAACAACCGGAAATTGTAAGCATTACCTATCGGTACAAAGTAACAGTGAATGTAAAAAATAAAGCAAAAAACGACATTCGAAAATTGCTGCTGACCGGAAAAGCTGGTGGAAAAACGATTACATTTACTGCAAAAAATCTAAAAGTGGGAAAGACAATGACACTTTCCAAAAACTTTGAACTTACAAGTAAAACGGAAAGAGATACTCCGGAATTTGAATGTCAAAAACTTCAGGTATATGCAGGAAGCATGGTAAGTACCTATCGTTATGCCAGCGATAAATTGAGCAGTGATTATGCGACACCCGATAAAAAGGCACCGGAAATCCGTGGATTTGTTGGAAAGAACAGCTATAATGGAAGCATCCCATATCAGACCATATACAGTGATCAGGAAAAAACCTATGATTATTTCAAATATGTGTATGCACAGGATAATCGTGATGCAAAGATAACCTTGAAGGTGGATACCAGTAAGGTGAATTTCAAGAAAAAAGGCACGTACACGATTACTTATACGGCAGAGGACAAGGCAGGAAATGTCAGTAAGAAAACTGCAAAAATTGCAGTGAGGGTAAATGATTCTCTGGATCAGATGGCAGATACGGTTTTGGGACGTATTATAAAAAAAGACTGGTCGGATCGGAAAAAAGCGACTGCTATTTACAATTATACAAGAGGTCATATTGCTTATACCGGAAATTCAAACAAATCAAGCTGGGAGAAAGAGGCTTCTAACGGTCTGCGCTATGGACGGGGAGACTGTTTTACTTACTACTGTGTGTCCAGAGCATTGCTCACGCGTGCCGGAATTCCAAATATTGAAGTGACGCGTGTGCAGGGGTATGGACATCACTGGTGGAATATGGCATATGTAAATGGTGGTTTTTATCACTTTGATACCTGCCCGCGTAAGGCTGGTGGAAGATTTTGTCTGGTGACGGATGCGCAGTTAAAAAATTATTCTGCTACGGTAGGCAAACGTTCCCACATCTGGGCGTATAGTCAGAAGCCAAAGTCACCAGAGAAAGTTTTATCATCAATTTTTTAAGAGAGAACAGGAGGACGAACGATGAAGAAAATGAAGAAAATGAAGAAAATGAAGAAAATGATGAAAAACATGGTATGTATGCTGTTATGTGCAGTTATGGCATTATCAGTTATTACCATACCGGAAAAGGTAACAGCAGAGACGACAACAAAAAATACATTGTATCGGTATCGTGAAGTGAAAACAGGTAAATTTGGATGCGTGAATCGAAAGGGAAAAGTAATTGTAAAACCGACCTATGATTTTATTGATACATTTGTTGACGGTCTTGCACAGGTAGAGAAAAACGGGAAATACGGATATATCAATAGCAAGGGAAAAGAAGTTATTAAAGTTCAATATAAACAGGCAGATCGGTTTTCAGAAGGTTTGGCTTTGATACAGGAAGGTAAGAAATATAAATATATTGATAAAACAGGAAGTACTGTGATTAATGTAAAGGGAAAATATCCGTCCGAGTTTTCGGAAGGATATGCAAGCCTGCAGATAAACGAAAAGTGGGGATATATTGATAAGACCGGAAAAATCGCAATTGAACCAAAATATGATATGGCATATAGCTTTACGGATGGACTTGCTTTGGTTAGTGAAGGTGGCAGGGAAGGATTCATTGACACAGATGGAAATTATGTGATCAAACTTACGGACAAGGTAGACTATGCAAGTTTTTCGGATGGTTATGCTCTGATTAGGAAAGGAAATAAGTGGGGATTTATAGATAAGAAGGGAAATATCGTTATAAAACCGGCTTTTTATGGTGCAGCTGATTTCAAAGAAGGATTTGCTTCAATTATGGAAAAGGTAGGAGACAAATATCTGTCAGGATATATAAACAAAAAAGGAAAAATGATTACCAAAGCAATCTATGAAGAGGTTGATGATTTTCAGGAAGGAATGGCATGTGTAAAGAAAAATGGTAAATATGGTTTTATCAACAAGAAGGGAAAACTCGTTGTAAATGCCATATATGATAATGCTTTTTCGTATGAAAATGGACTTGCATATGTAGCAAAAGGAAGTAATGCCTATTTTATAGATAAAACAGGAAAAAAAGTGATTACGATTAAGTAGTTATGGCAGGCCGGTAAAAAGGAGTATTTTGGCTATATGAAACAAACGATAAAATACCTGTGTTTTATATTTTTATGTCTGCTGGTAATATTCGGAAAGCGTACCGAAGCATCAGCGGCTGTGCGCGACATCACGGTTGCCGATGATGATCAGATCAAGGCGGAAGTTTGTGTCGGAGATACAGGTCGAATTGTTGTCACAGGGGACAGCAGCAGGATCGTGGGATACGAATATTTAACATCTGCCATGGATGATTCGGAATTGATCACAATGGATGCAAATGGAACCTTCACGGTCAAGGCAAAGGGGGAAGAGAACATTTTTGTCTACGGCCACGATGAGAATGCGGAAGATATTTTTTATGCTAAAATTACGCTTATCATTCATCCGGATATGAGTGGGGTTACGCTAAAAAAGTCATCCATAACGACCTATTTGCCAAGGTCATATCGGGACACAAAAAATACTTACTATAAGCGGGCAGATATTAATATTCCGGTGAACAGCACAGAGCTTTTGGACGAATATGAGCGGCATACCTCTTTTCAGTATACATCATCGTTAGATGGAACAGATGATGTGTGGGTGAGTGCAGAACTGCGGAACAATACCATTGAGTTGTCGATTGAGGCAACAAAAAACTGTAAAATGAAAATCACGTTCACAATTGAAGGAAAAACATTTGTAATTCCTGTAAAAGCAAAAGTGGTGGAACTTTCAAGTTATGGATGCTTACTGGAAAAAGGACATACTCAAAAACTCAGAGTGAAAGGTTGTTCGGAAAAAATTGTCTGGAAATCTTTTGATTCCAAAATTGCATCTGTAAGCAAAAATGGTGTGGTAAAAGGAAAGAAGATTGGAAATGTATTGATTTCGGCAAAACTCGGCGATCAATATGTTGGTTGTGTCGTATCCGTTACGACCGCACAGATCAAAAAAGTTTGTGCCAGAGCCAGTTATATGGGAAAAAACTGGAAATACAGTCAGGCAAAGCGCGGACAAACGGGATATTATGATTGCAGTTCGCTGGTGTGGAAAGCTTATAAGCCCTATACAAAAATCAATTTTGGAAGTGCAGCTTATCCGGGAACCACAAAAACGGAATCTGCATGGTGCAGAGATCATGGAAAACTGTTGAAAGGCGGTTTTTCATGGAAAAAGTTAAAGCAAATGAAATTCAATCCGGGAGATATTGTATTCAAATCGGAAGATTCTTCTCATCCATATGCAACAACCTATCATGTGGAAATGCTCACAGGCTATGTATGTTATCGGTTTGATAAAAATGGAGAACCGTGGATTGAACCGCTTTGGGCGACCAGAGACAGTGACTATGGTGCGGAAGAGGGGGCGCTTATGGCAAGACCGACAAAGTGATTTAAAAGGGAATAGAAAAATTCTGGGTAGATAAAAGTCAGTAGCTCGTTGGAGTTTTCTGACTTTTTGTTGTTACGGCGATGTCGGGGAAAAATAAAAGGTACTGTCTTTTCATAATGATAATACAAAATCTAATAGAATTACCTGCTTTTTTACGAGAAAGTATTTTAATATCAAGATAAGTCAGATTATGCATTAGTGAGGGAAAGATTTAGAGAACTGTTCCGTTTATTATAGTATGGATTCTCTAAAAAAGTAAAGGACCAATAGAGGGCACATATTGTTTGTCGGGCTAGAAAGGTTATAATAAAATTGTATATACATAATAAAGGAGGTTTATGGAGATGAATAACAAATTGAAAAAGATTGTTGCTTTATGTCTGGCATTTGCGATGGTTGCAACGGTTGTGTTGCCGGAGAGTGCATATGCAAAGACAAAGAAAACAGCAAACTACGTAACACGGGCATACGTGCTGCAACAGGTAGAAAAACTCATTGGTGCAACACAGACAAGTGATGACGTGATACAGATCAAGGATGTCAAGAAAAGCAGTCCGTATTATAAGACGATGTCTATTGCCGTCAATGCGGGATTGGTAAAGCTGGATAGTAACCAGAAATTGCATCCGACTAAAAAAGCGACCAATAAGTATGTCGCATCAGTTCTTGCAAAAATTTCTGAGACAAGTACCAAAAACGTGTTGGGAAAGAAGACAGCAGCGACAAAACTGACAAAGAAAAGTTTAAAAACATTCTTAAATCAGAAATTCCCGAATGTCGTATCTAAATCTGATGCCAAGCTGAAAAAGGGAAATGTAATCATTAATAAACCAGTAACATTGAATGATGCAAAAATCACAGGAGACCTTGTGATCGGAGATGGTGTTGCTGACAAAGAAGTTGTTTTAAATAATGTTACCGTTACTGGAAAGACGATTGTCCGTGGTGGTGGAGAAAATTCCATTATTATTACCGGGACTTCGGATATTTCGGATATGGTGATCCGTCAAGTGAACAACAAGGTCAGCATCAAGGTAAAAGGTGATGCGAAAGTCCGTATGGTCTATATCAATGATGGTTCTAATGATGTAAATATTGTGGGAACCGTTGGCATCGTTAATATTGTAGGTGAAAATCTGAAAGTCACACTGACAGATGCAGTGGTAAATACATTGATAGTAGCGGATACAGCAAAGAATGCAGTTGTTGAGGCAGATAAGAATTCAAGTATTAAGGAAGCGACTTTAAATGCAGCCGGAACAAAGATTCAGGGGGAAGGCAAAGTTGAGGCAATTAATGTCAATGCAAATGATACGGTTGTTACAGTAAAAGACGCAAAGATCAATGTCAAGGATAATGTTACACCTCCAAAAACAAATGCGGATAATAATAGTCAGACAACAACGGATACCAATATCAGTAATGATAATAATTCGGGTGGCGGTTCCTCCAGTGGTGGATCTTCTACAAGTGGAGGCTCAACTTCAGGTGGAAGCAGCGAAAATCCAAGTACTCCGGATGTTCCGAAGGTAAATTATGTTACGGATAGTCGGTTCGCAGATGGGTATCCGAAAGTTGTGACAGATAAAGAGAATCAGAAAATAACTATAACTTACAAATTAAAAGATGGTGTGGCATCTGAGGAAAAACCTGCAAAGATCTACAATCTTGTAACAGATTATAATACGAATTGGGATGCTACGACAGAGGCGGTTCTTCACGGACATTTGGGTGTCGTGAATGAACAAACACATGAAACGGTTTCAACAGAATATTATGATTTCTTAAAAATCACGGATGCAAAGGAATATGCCGTAGAATATAAACTTATGGATCATGTTATAAGTGATGGATTAACAACTTATAGTGTTATTGATTGTGATGGAAAAGTATCGGATACCCCGACAAAAATTGCATTTGACAGGGACACGGCAACGAGTGTTGTGAAAAATACGGTATATGTATCTGATGTTTACATCAATAAGGCAAAGGATACTGTTTATTTGTATCTTAGAAGTGAGCTTGACCAGACAACTGTGACTTCGGCTTCGGCCTTTACAATAAAGAAAAATGGTCAAACACTGGAAGATATCAGGATCAGTAAAATGGAATTGATGAGCAAAACCGGTGAAAAGTCCGGTCCTTATGTTGCATGTATTAAGTTGTCTTTAAATAAGGCATTGGATGATTCAACTGTGAATTATACGTTACATTATGCTGGTACAGAGATTACAGATACTGTTGGAAATCCATTGGAAACATTTGACCGTTCACTCATGACGGTATCGGATGGGATTAAAAATGCATATACTTCACAGGATGGTCAATATGTTTCATTTGAGGTTCCTGTTTATCAGTGGATGTCTTATACAACGTATCAGGAAATCCAAGATGATCTTGGCGTATATGTAGATGGAAAACAAATTGATCAGAAGAATTGGTCTTATACATGGTCAGTTGGAGAAATGAATATTCAGGTTCACGATACTTCACTTACAAATCCTAAAACAGTAGAATTAAAATCGGTTAGTGGAAAAACATTATATACAGCTGCAGGTGATAAACTGAATAATTTAAGTGCCAACTTAGAGAAAGATAGTGAAGGCTCTATTTCATCTGCTGTATTTGATAAAAAAAATAATAAAATAGTTCTTACATTAACAGAGAATAGTTCATTTGAGAAAAATTTTGGTTTTTACGATTGTAATTTTATGGTAAAAATTGCAGGAAAAGAGTATCGTTTACGTGGAAACAGTTATGTTCGACCAAGTAATGCGGGATACATAATAGAAATTGATAAGGATAATTTAAAACACCTTGATCTGTCGGAAGTATCCGAATTTTCCATTAAGTATGCGCCAATTATTTCTGCAGATGAAAGGACAAACGACTGGAATGATCTTTTTGCTTATAATAGTGGAAAACCTGTAGACGCAACGGATTATATTCCGGTAACAATCCAGTAATTTGTTCTATAATCTGTTAATGGTATTGAAAGGGCTGTAAAATAAGGTTTTAATTAAAGAAAAGCCAGTCAAGAAAAATGTTTGTACCGCTTCCAAAAAAGTTAGATCTAAAAATCTAACTTTTGGGGGCGGTATTTTTATTTTTCATGAATTTAACATCCATCAATCTCAGAAAAATCAATATACAGATTATCATAAATATTTAACTTAATGGTAGCGTCAACGGAATATTGAATATTTAAAATATTCTGTTCAAAAAATTTACAGTAACTGTTTTGCGTGACAATAAGCTGTGGTAATAACAAAACATTTCTCTGCCCTTTACGCGAAAAAATTGGTACTTTAGACCTAAAAATAAAAGGCACAATGAAGGGCACATATTGATAGAAATATCAGGAATGTTACAATTAAATCAGATAAAATTTTAAGGAGGAACAAGAATGAAGAAAAAATTATATAGCGCGATATTAGCTTCGATTATGGTGATCGGAAGCATTTGCGGAGTTGCAATACCTGTTTATGCAAAGGAAGAAACGAAAATTATAGATGGAAATGATTCATATGATACGGCAACATATTTGGATGTTAATGGAAGTTATTCGGATGTTTTGTCGGACAGCAATGACGTTGATTTTTACAAGTTGATCCCGGATTCAAACGGAAAATTGTCTATAAATTTTGGGCATGTATACGGGGAGAGTAGTCATGGATGGAAAGTAATAATTTATAAGTATCAGGATGGAGAATATATAGAATTAAGTGATACGGTAATTAAATTAGAAGATAGTGAGAAGGTAGAATTACCTTTTGTAGGGGTACAGTATGGATGCGAATACTATATAAAAGTGCAAAATTATAATTGGGATGCTGTAAATAAAGTATATACCATTAAAACAACTTTTATTAGATCAGAACAGTATGAAAGAGAAGAAAATGATTCTTATAATAAAGCCACAGAGATGAAGTTGAATTCGTCATATACGGGAACTCTTAATAACAATAATGATATTGATATTTATAGAATTAATGCAACTGGAAATGGAAAAATAGAATTAACGTTTGAACATGTGTATACAGACGATAGTCATGGATGGGATATTATAATCTATCGATATACAAATGGAGAATATCAGGAATTAAGTAATGATAGGGTTACTCTAAAAGATAATGAAAAATATAGATTACCATATATTGGTGCTGTCTCTGATGGAATTTATTATGTGAAAATAAAAAATTATAATTGGCGTGCTGTAGGAAAAGAATATGTAATTCGAAACAATTTTCAGCAATCAGATTACTATGAAAAAGAAGAAAATAACAGTTATACAACGGCTACAGATTTAAAAATAGGAGAAAAATATAATGGAACACTTAATAGTAATAGCGACAAGGATTTTTGGAAAATTACAGCAACAAAGAAAGGATATATTAAATTAAGTTTTGGACATGACTATATAGATGATTATCATGGTTGGAATGTATATGTTTATCAGTATGTAAATGGTGAATATAAAGAATTGAGCAGTCAGACAATTTCGCTTAAGGATAACAAATTAATACAATTAAAAGGAATTTCAGCACAGTCGGGTGGGATATATTATGTAACAATAACAAATTATAACTGGAATGCAGTGGGGGTAAATTACACATTAAAAGCAGCATATTCCATAGGAAAGCCATATAATCTGCGTGGAACAATTTCTAAAAGAAAGATAATATTAAAATGGGATCGCGGAAATGCAGTAAATGGTTATGAAGTATATTGCAAAGTTGGAAACGGAAAATATAAAAAAATAGCAAATACATTAACAAACAGTTATACATATAAAAAACTTTCTAAAAAGAAAACGTGCTATTTTAAAGTAAGATCATATGTAATCAATAATGGGGTAAAGGAATACAGCGGTTTTACAGCTGTTGTAAAAGCCAGAGCCTAATGGTAATGCAATCAGAATTTCTTGACAAAGGAGAAAAATGAAAAGAAAAATAGGAACTGCGGTGCTGTTAATGGTATCCATATTAATTATCAATGTAGATGGGACTTATGCGAAAACTTCCAAAAACCTACTGAAAAATCCAGGATTCGAAAGTTCTGACTTTTCCATGTGGAAATATAAAGGAACCGGAATGGATAAGTTGGATTATTATACGGAAGATCCTGTTGGAATCTGGAATAAAAAAGATGATTGTCATTCCGGAAACTATACATTTCATTTCTGGTCGACATATAAACATCATTTTAAACTGGAACAGACAATTTCAAAAAAGAAACTTAACAAAAACAAGACATATAAAGCATCGGTATATATACAGGGAGATGAAGTGGGAGCAGATGCAGAGATATATTTATATGTTATAGCAGATGGAAAGAAGTATGTTTCTGGAATGGTAGAATTGGATGGATGGCAGGATTGGAAGAAACTCACCATTGATAATATCAGATGTAAAAAAGGAAATGTGAAAATAGGTATATATGTTGATCATGCAGCAGACGGCTGGGGAATGATTGATGATTTTTATTTTGGACAGGAATGAAAAAACAGGAGTCGGTGAAGTAAATTTGTAATGGAAATCTCATCTGTGAAAGCAGATGGGATTTTTTAGTTTCTTTCAGAATATAGAAAATTGAAATTGATAAATTCATAAAAACTGGATATAATTACATTGTAAGAAAAGTAAGGAATGTATTACCGCGAAAGGAGGTTTTTATATGGAACTGGCAAAAGTGACGTCAAAAGGGCAGGTGACAATACCTATTGAAATTCGAAAGAAACTCGGGATTAAGAATGGTGATAAAATCTTGTTTGTGGAAGAATCTGGAAGAATATATATGATGAATTCTTCTATGGATGCATTGCGTGAAGCTCAGAGAGCATTTGCAGGAGAAGCAGAAAGACTTGGACTCAAAGATGATGATGATGTAATGACAATGATTAAAGAACTTAGGGAAGAAAGTGTGGTGAAGTGAATGAGAATTATGCTTGATACCAATGTGTTGATATCAGCATTGCTATTTCCCGGTGTAAAGATGGATGCAATGATGAATTATATATTTACACACCATCAGCTTGTGTTGTCATCGTATGTTGTAGATGAATTGAAACGTGTAGTTAAACGAAAATTTCGGGGAAAGGAGATGGCAACGAACAAATTGCTTATGATGATGAGTTTCGAATATGTCTATACTCCAAGTAAGGTAGAAAGTGGACTCTTTGATATCAGAGATGCAAAAGACTATCCCGTACTCTACACTGCAATTATAGAAGATGTTGATGTTTTGGTAACCGGGGATAAAGATTTCTCGGATATAGATGTTGAGAAGCCGGAAATTTTATCTCCCTCACAATTTATGGAGAAATTTTTAACAGCAGATCAGGAACAATAGTTACAAAAACAGCAATGGAATTTGTCCCGGGCAGTTTCTTTGGAGGGATGGCAATAATGGCATTATACAACAAAGATATACTGCTCTGGACAATTTTTATTTTTCATCAATTTAACATCGCATCAATCTAAGAAAAATCAATATACAGATCATCATAAATATTCACTTTAATAGTAGCATCAAATGAGTATTGAATATTTAAAATATTTTGTTCAAAAAAATTCACAGTAATTGTCCGGCGGCGGGGATCAACGATCCAGTACTCACGTACACTCAGAGTTACAACCAGAGAAAAAACAAGTTATATGTTTTTATGCAGAAAATTCGAAATAGCATAAGAGAAAAGATGTTTCTGAGTATAATTTTTGAAAGTTATGGGACATATGAGCAAAAAATTTATTGAAATGTCCCATTTCCAAAGCCAAGGGGACATATAGACAAAAAGTTTATTGAAATGTCCCACCTTCGAAAGGTAACGGGACATATGAACAAAAAGTTCAGCGTTATGTCCTGTTTTTGAAAAGTAATGGGACATAGAAAACAAGAAAGATTGCATATGTCCCAGAGAGGGAAAAGTCAGGGACATAGAAGGAAAGAAAAATCATATATGTCCCAGAGAGGACAAAGAGAGGGATATAGAAAGCAAGAAAAATTGCATATGTCCCCCAAATGCCATCATAACTTTTATTGCATGACAAGCGATGAGAAAAATTATCGCCTTACCAGAGAAAATTTGACAAATACCCTATAGGGGTATAACATAAGTGCAAAAATAAAAATCTTTCAGATAATACAAAAGGAGCAGACACAATGATCAAAACAACCTTAAAAATTGACGGCATGATGTGTGGAATGTGTGAATCCCACATGAATGATGTGATCCGCAAAAATTTTAAAATAAAGAAAGTGACATCTTCCGCACGGGATGGGGAGACGGTTATCATCAGCGAAGAGCCGATTGATATTCCGTGGGCAAAGAAAGTAATCCATGAAATTGGTTATGAGATGACCGGCAGTTCCAATGAGCCATACGAAAAGAAAGGACTGTTCCGCTTCGGGAAAAAATAAGGAGGTTTTTTACCAATGAAAAGGCAAAGCAAATTCTTTGGAGAGTTCAAGAAGTTTATTCTGCGTGGAAATGTGATGGATATGGCAGTCGGTGTTATTGTCGGCGGCGCATTTACGTCCATTGTGACATCCCTGAATGCAGATATCCTGACTCCGATCCTGGGAATTTTCGGAGGCACGGACTTTTCTTACCTTACGGTTACGCTTGGAACAGGAGAAAATGCACCGGTTCTGCATTATGGCAATTTTATTACTGCAGTAATCAATTTTCTGATCACGGCACTTGTGATTTTTATTATATTGAAAGTTATCAACCGGATCACAGAAAAACTGAGCACGTTAGCAGGTATGGAGGAAGAAAAGCCGGAACCGACAACAAAAAAATGTCCATTCTGTTATTCGGAAATTGATATCAGGGCAACCAGATGTCCGCACTGTACATCCGTACTGGATGAGCAGGAATAAAAACAAAATAATAACACTATTGGAAGGGAGTGACAGAGCCATCATGGAGGTCACTTCTTTTTCAAAATCAGGCGAGCATGAAATTAGAAATAGAAAAGAGGAAAACAATATGGACGAAAACACAAAAAAGCGCTTAGACCAGCAGTTTGCTTTTATCCGGGAAATTGACAGGGAAAAATTTATTGGGAGACAAACCTATTTATCGGATGGCAGACGAAAGGAAAATGATGCGGAGCATGCCTGGCATATGGCGATCATGACCATGTTGCTCAGTGAGTATGCGAATGAACCGATTGATGTGCTTCATACAATCGGCATGCTTCTGATCCATGATCTGGTGGAGATTGATGCCGGAGATACTTATGCTTATGATGAGGAGGGAAAGAAGACACAGGCTGACAGGGAGAAAAAAGCGGCCGACCGGATTTATGGTCTTCTTCCGGAAGAACAGGGAAAGATGCTGTATGATCTGTGGCTTGAATTTGAGGCACAGAAGACGCCAGAAGCAAAGTTCGCGCGTGTGATGGATAATCTACAGCCTATGATGTTAAACGCCGCTACAGACGGCAAAGCGTGGGTAGAACACGGGGTGCATCTGGCACAGATTATGAAACGTAACGAGCATACAGCAGAATATTCTGAAACTTTAATGGAATATGCAAGGGAAATGTTTATACAGCCGAATCTTGACAACGGGCATATCATCGAGGATGAAAAGAAATAGTTCAGGGCTGTAATGCAGAACAAAAGCGTGTGAAAACCAGAAAATTTTCACACGCTTTTCGTCTGCGTTTTTTTATGAGATTGTCATGAAATAATTACGCATTTTTTGCATCGTTGTACTTCTTTACATAATTCTTGATACGATCGTATGGATTCAACAGATCGCTGATAGAAGAATCATGATTTAAAGTATCAATGATATATGCAATATATTTACTCATATCGCAGCTGATATAGTACTCACGGGAGAGAAGCTCCGGAGTCTGATAAATCAGGTTTGTGGTTACTACACGGTAAATCAGGCCTTCTTCGTATGCTTTATCGAAAGAAGCAAGTCCGTTTGTGAATAATCCGAACGTAGAAACAACGAAAATACGGTTTGCTTTACGCTTCTTTAATTCACGTGCAGTGTCAATCATGCTTTCGCCGGAGGAAATCATATCATCAATGATCAGTACATCTTTGCCTTCGACGTTGGAGCCTAAGAATTCATGGGCAACGATCGGGTTACGTCCGTCTACGACACGGCTGAAGTCACGTCTCTTGTAAAACATACCCATATCAATGCCAAGTACGTTTGCAAGGTAAATTGCACGGTTGGTGGCACCTTCGTCCGGGCTGATGATCATCAGATGCTCGGCATCAATGGTCAGATCCTTTACGTTCTTTAAGATACCTTTGATGAACTGATAGGAAGGCATTACATTCTCAAAGCCATTCAGAGGAATCGCATTCATAACACGAGGATCGTGAGCATCAAATGTGATGATGTTGTCGATTCCCATATTGTAAAGCTCCTGCAGTGCTAATGGGCAGTCAAGAGATTCACGGGCAGTTCTTCTGTGCTGACGGCTTTCGTACAGGAATGGAAGAATGACAGTGATACGGCGGGCTTTTCCGCCGACTGCAGCAATGACACGCTTTAAATCCGCAAAGTGATCATCTGGAGACATATGATTGGTATGTCCGCAGAGTGAATAGGTCATGCTGTAGTTCGTAACATCTACCATGATATAGAGGTCATAGCCCCGGACAGACTGATTGATAACACATTTCGCTTCTCCGGAACCAAATCGTGGAATATGAGGCTCGATGATGTAGCTCTCTTTGTGATATTCCTTGAAAGCAATATCGTTGTGATGCTCGTGTTCGCGATGCTCTCTCCAGGTGGACAGATAGCTGTCTACTTTTTTTCCTAATTCCATACAGCTTGCAGTCGGAATCAGTCCGAGAGTACCGGTTGGCATGGTTTCCAAAATTCTTTCGTCGTTTGGCATGATTTTCCTCCAGGTTTAAATTAATTGATAAACATATATGCATATAATAGACCCATAACTATGGGGTATTATCTGGAAATGATACGTGTGCGTTTCTGTTTGCGGATATCTTCTTCTGTGAACAGATTGATAAAAGTATAGGAATCTAAAATACGTGAAAATGTTCGTTCAGAATAGGACTCCTTGATCCGTTCCACACTCAGGTTGGTAGAAATAATGGTGGATTTTTGCCGGATCAGCCGTTCATTCACACACAAAAACAGCTGGGAAGAGGTAAAAGAGTTAATCAGTTCTGTTCCCAGGTCGTCGATGACTAACAAATCGCAGTCGAAAATATTCTGGTGTGTGGCAATTGCATCGGAATCTTTTTCAAACACACCTTTGCTTAATATATCAAATAATTGAAATGCTGTAAAGTAAATTACGGAATATCCGTGGTCAAGAAGTTCTTTGGCAACACAGTTTGTCAGAAAAGTTTTTCCGACACCGGTTTTTCCGTAAAACAGCAGATTTTTTGGCTTGTGATCAAAATCGTCAATAAAATAATGACATTCCCGCACCGCTTTTTGTGCGGTTTCATAAGAAGAAAGTCCTGTCAGCGGATTTTTTTCCTCTTTCGAATAAAAATCGTAGCGGAAATTGTCAAAATTTTCAATACGGAGTATTTGGCGAATGTTGGACTGGGCATAGACGGTATTGATAATTGCCTGTTTAAAACAGTGGCATTTTTTCCCGTCGATATACCCGCTGTCTTTGCAATCCGGACAGGTATAAACCGGGTCCAGATAGTCTGCCGGATACCCGCTTGCAGTAAGGAGCTGCTGCCGTTCCAGAGACAGGGCACTTAGTTCCTGCTTTAAGGAGGCCAGTGCATTGGTGTCTCCATCAAGATGCAGACGCGCCTGACGGACGGAAGAAGATGCAACACTTGCATCAATTTCCTTCAGACGGGGAAGCTTTTTTAAAACCTCCGCACGCCGTGTTTCGAGAATATGACGGTTATGCAGTTGGCGCTCATCGTATTCATGCATGATCTCATCATACTGTGCATTGGAAAGCGGCATTTGATTCTCCTTTTATTGCTCAACAGATGATATGGGAGTGATTATGACCGGATCGGAGAGTTTAAAAGCATGGCTTCCAGACTCTTATAGTCATTTTCACGGGATTCAAAGTTATTAAAATTGTTTTTCTTCGGAGAAGCGGCTGCATTTGCTTTCACTGCGGCTCTCTCCTTTTTCTTTTGCTGATGGGTGGCGTCGAGGCGTTTGACATCTTCCAGAGAATGTACCTTGTCGTTATACCAGCTGGTCAGAATAGAATCGGCATAACTGAAACTTGACTGACCGGTACTGGAAATGGTGCGGGCACAGGCTTCCTGGATCAATGACAGATCAAAAGCGTATTCTTTGGTCCATTTGCGGATCATGGCTGTTTCGGAATCGATAAGGTTTCTTCCTGTGATGCCGAAAGCTTTCATGACGGCGTAGTACGCTTTGCTGCGGACGGCGGCTTCACTTTTGGCCTGTTCCACAGAAGTAATTTTTTTCTCATGCCATGCCAGTGCCACTTTATTCAGATAACGAAGATTTGTATGTCCTTTGCTGACGCAATATTCCACCAGATAGACGATCAGTTCGGCAGAAAAGTGAAGATCTTCATGCCAGAATAAGATCGTGTTGATATCATTCTCACTAAATGGATGCCGGATATAGGTTTCCACGACAAAAAGCATTTCCTGAATATCCGGATTTTTCTGAAATTCTGCGATTTCATCCAGCGTATAATGGCGGATCTGCGGTTCCTGTGGCAGATTCACAGGCTGGGAGCCAGAAACGTTTTCCCCTGCAGCGGATGCCGGTGTTTCTTTCGGAGAAACAGCAGACGGGGCAGGAGAGGAAGATGCCTCTTCCGTGTCTGTGGAATCTTCTGGAAACGGAAGAAGACCGATTCCGCACAATTTACCGTCGGCGGTTTCCTCCAAAGAGAGGAGTCCTTCTTTCTGCCAGTAACGCAGTGCACGCTGAATGTCCATTTCTGTATTGTTAAATTTGTCAGCAATTTCAGAAATTGTACAATTTGATGCATGAGAATGGATGCACCGTAATAAATATAAATATACCTTAACAAATTCCCCGTTTGCTGACGGCATAAAGCGGTCAATAAACTGGTTGGGAACGATTGTGTCCGTGGCTGGACAATCATTGTGCAGCTGAATGTTTATCATATGTCATAGTACCTTTCTTATTATGCATTTGTGATTATAGCACAATCATTTTCCAAATGGAAGAAGAAAAACACCCGTAAATCCCTGGTAATCAGGGGGATACTGATTGTGAACAACATTGTGGATAAAGTGGATAAGTCCATCAAAACGTACAAATTCAAAACGGAAAGGAGTGGATAAATATAGACAAAAAATCCACACAGAACGAAGAAAGAATCAACGTTTCTATGTGGATAATGTGGATAAGTTATTTTCCAAGGAGGGATTCGCCGATTTCTACGACATTTCCGGCTCCCATGGTTATCAACAGATCTCCGTTCATACAATTTTTTAATAAAAACTTTTCGATCTCTTCAAAAGAAGGAAAATAGTGCGCGTCTTTTCCTTTGGCTGTCAGGCGCTCCAGAATATCTTTCGAGCTTACACCGAAGGTATTCTGTTCGCGGGCAGCAAAGATGTCGGCCAGAACAATGACATCTGCCATGGAAAGTACTTCGGCAAAATCATCCAGAAAAGCTTTGGTGCGGGAGTAGGTGTGTGGCTGGAATACCAGCACCAGACGCTTATGCGGATATTTCTGCGCGGCGGTCAGTGTAGCGCGGATCTCTGTCGGATGATGTGCATAATCGTCAATGATGGTGACACCGTCTACGGTTCCTTTGTACTGGAAACGGCGGTTGGCACCGTGGAAAGCGTCCAGACCTCTGATGATGGCATCTGTGCTGATTCCCATGGTACAGGCAAGGGCGATGGCGGCCATGGCATTTCCGGCATTGTGTCGTCCGGGAACGGCAAGTTTGATTTCACAGATGGCCTCTTTGTTGTGCATGGCGGTAAAAGAAGGACAGGCTTTGTCATCATATGTCAGATTATCTGCATAATATTCACAGGAATCATCAAAACCGTAGGTGATGATCTGCTGTGGAAGTCCGTCGGTCAGTTCCTGATGGTCTGCAATTTCTCCATTGATAATGGTTGCTCCGTCTGCCAGTGTATTGCCGGCAAATTTACGGAAAGAACGACGGATGTCGTTGATATCCTTGAAAAAGTCCAGATGTTCTGCTTCTACATTTAAGATGATGCTGTATTTTGGACGGAAATTCAGGAAACTGTTGGTGTATTCACAGGCCTCCGAAACAAAGATTCCGGAATGACCGACACGCAGGTTTCCTCCGATAGAGGGAAGAATTCCGCCAACAGTGATGGTCGGATCGGATTTCGCAGCAAGAAGAATCTCACTGATCATGGAAGTTGTGGTTGTTTTGCCGTGGGTTCCGGCAACGGCAACGGAATTGTTGTAGTTGTCCATGATCTGTCCAAGCAGTTCTGCACGGGAGAGCATTGGCAGTCCCTGGGATCTGGCCTCTGCAAATTCCGGATTATCCGGATGGATTGCGGCTGTGTAGACAACCAGATCAATGCCGGGAATGATATTTTCAGCACTTTGTCCATAAAAAATCTGAGCACCTTTGGATGCGAGCATGCGGGTAAGATCGGATTCTTTTGCATCGGACCCGGAAATAGTGAAGCCTTTTTCCAGAAGAATTTCAGCGAGTCCGCTCATGCTGATTCCGCCAATTCCGATAAAGTGAATATGAATTGGATCATTAAATTTTAATTTATACATCAGGATTACCTACCTATTTTATAATTTTTTTCTATTATACCACTCTGTAACCAAAGGCGCACCCGAAAATATGTTGTGCATTTTGCCAAAAAACAACAAAAAAACTCAGCATTTTTGTATAAACTGTTGTACATAAAAGGATAATATGATATACTACGGTAATAGTAAGAAACAAACATAATATTTAGAACAGACGAGGAGTGATGACGTGATTAAGAAAGAAATGATAGCCATGCTTTTAGCAGGCGGTCAGGGCAGCAGACTTGGAGTTCTGACATCGGACGTCGCCAAGCCGGCAGTAGCATTTGGCGGCAAGTACAGAATTATCGATTTTCCACTCAGCAATTGTATCAATTCCGGAATTGATACGGTTGGTGTGCTGACGCAGTATCAGCCACTCCGGCTGAATACACATATCGGCATCGGCATTCCGTGGGATCTCGATCGGAACAATGGTGGAGTGACCGTACTTCCACCGTATGAGAGAAGCAATAACAGTGAATGGTATACCGGTACAGCCAATGCCATTTATCAGAATCTGCGCTATATGGAAAGTTATAATCCGGAATATGTTCTGATCCTTTCCGGAGATCATATTTATAAGATGGATTATGAGGTTATGCTGGACTTCCATAAGGCAAATCATGCGGATGTGACGATTGCGACGATGCCTGTTTCCATGGAGGAGGCAAGCCGTTTCGGAATTGTGATTGCGGATGAAAACAAAAAGATTCAGGATTTTGAGGAAAAACCAGAAAAACCGCGGAGTAATCTGGCATCCATGGGAATTTATATTTTCTCCTGGAAAGTATTAAGAGATGCTCTTATCGAATTAAAAGATCAGCAGAGCTGTGATTTCGGAAAGCATATTATTCCGTATTGCTTCAAAAACAACAAGAGGCTTTTTGCATATGAGTTCAACGGTTACTGGAAGGATGTGGGAACACTTGGCTCATACTGGGAAGCCAATATGGAGCTGATTGATCTGATTCCGGAATTCAATCTTTACGAGGAATTCTGGAAGATTTACACGAAGTGCGATACGATTGAGCCACAGTACATAGCACCGGGGGCAAAAGTGGAGCGCTGCATTATTGGGGAGGCAGCAGAGATTCATGGAGCGGTGATCAATTCGGTAATCGGACCAAACGTATATATCGGACCAGGGGCTGTCGTGCGGGATTCCATTATTATGAAGGATACCAGTATCGGCAGAGATGTAACGATCGACAAATCCATAATTGCAGAAAACTGCAGAATTGAAGATGGGGTAACACTGGGAATAGGAGAAGCAGCACCAAACAAATTAAACGAGAGTGTTTATTCGTTTGGGCTGGTAACAATTGGAGACGATTCTGTTGTTCCGGAGAATGTAAAGGTGGGCAAAAACACTGCCATTTCCGGTGTGACAGTAAAAGAAGATTATCCAGACGGGGTATTGGCAGGCGGCGAAGTAATCATTAAGGCAGGTGACAGAAAATGAAAGCAGTAGGAATTATTTTGGCGGGTGGCAATAACAACCGGATGGGAGAACTGTCCAGAAAACGTGCGATTCCGGCGATGCCGGTCGGCGGAAGTTTCCGCTGCATTGACTTTGTCTTAAGTAATATGAGCAATTCGCATGTACAGACAGTTGCGGTACTCACACAGTATAATTCCCGTTCACTGAATGAACATTTAAGTTCTTCAAAATGGTGGGATTTTGGAAGAAAACAGGGAGGTCTGTATCTGTTTACACCAACCGTTACGGCAGAAAACAGTGACTGGTACCGAGGCACGGCAGATGCCATGTATCAGAATATTGATTTCCTGAAAAACCGTCACGAACCGTATGTGATCATATCCAGCGGTGACTGTGTGTATAAGATGGATTACAATGACCTGCTGGAGTTTCATATCGCAAAGAAAGCAGATATTACCATTGCGTGCAAGGATATGCCGGCGGATGCGGATGTCAGCCGTTTCGGAGTCGTCCGTATGAATGAAGATTCCCGGATCACGGATTTTGAGGAAAAACCGCTGGTGGCACAATCCAATACGATTTCCACAGGAGTGTATATTATCCGGAGAAGACAGCTGATCGAAATTCTCGAAAAATCAGCGGAGGAAAACCGGTTTGATTTTGTTACGGATGTGCTGGTGCGTTACCGCAATGTAAAGCGTGTGTATGGATATAAACTGAATAGTTACTGGAGTAATATTGCAAGTGTAGATGATTACTTCCGTACAAATATGGACTTTTTGAAACCGGATGTGAGAAAGTACTTTTTCCGCGAAGAGCCGAAGATTTATTCGAAAGTGGATGATCTTCCGCCGGCAAAATACAATATGGGATCGGATGTCAGCAACAGTCTGATCGCCAGTGGATGTATTATAAACGGCAGGGTAGAAAATTCTGTTTTGTTTAAGAAAGTGTTTGTAGGAAAAAATTGCGTGATCAAGAATTCGATTATCTTGAATGATGCATATATTGGCGATAATACGCATGTAGAAAACTGCATTGTGGAGAGCCATGGAACGCTTCGGGCAAATACATTTTATTCCGGAGACGATGCTGTCCGGATTGTTGCAGAAAACAACGAAAGATATATGCTCTAGGGAGAGACTAGAAGGGGGATACATATGCAGATTACAGACGTTAGAATCCGCAAGGTGGAAAAAGAAGGCAAGATGAAAGCCGTGGTATCTATCACAATCGATGATGAATTTGTCGTACATGATATCAAAGTGATCGAAGGGGAAAAGGGATTGTTTATTGCGATGCCGAGCAGAAAAGCCGGCGACGGGGATTTCCGGGATATCGCACATCCGATCAATTCCGCGACAAGGGATCAGATTCAGGGATTGATACTGAAAAAGTATGAAGAGGTCTTGCAGGAGAAGGAATAAACGATTAAAATAAGAGAAATGGGACTGTGGAGTAATCCATGGTCCTTTTCTTAATTACAGACTTTTTGAATCCGTAATTGCGAAACTTATGGATGGGCGGCTCCCGTGTGGTGGCTGGGGCTGCTGCTTCCTGTGGCGTGCGATTCAGACAGAATCTTAGAATTTGCGAAAATGATTGCGTGGCTCTAATTTTGTGTCCGGGCAACGTTTCGACAGCGGCGCGGCTTGTGTCCGTCTGGCAGGGATGCGCTCAGAATTTCTAGTCTGCCTAAGCGGAGCACTTCAAAAATTTTATTGCGCCCGCTCCCGGTTGTGTCTCCCTATGAACACTTTGACAGTCCTTTCATAAATGTGGTCGCAAACCGACCCGCGGGCACAGTATTTTGAAGCACTCCGCTAAGGCAGACACGAAATCCTTCGGACGCGTCCCTGCCAGACGGACACAAGCCGCGCCGCTGTCGAAACTTGAACGAACGCAAATCATCAAAGGAGCCACGCGGTCATTTTCTGCAGATTCTTGATTCTGGATGTTGAGCACGTCACAGGAAGCAGCAGCCCCAGCCACCACACGGGAGCCACCCGGCGGTACCTTTCGTAATTAACGGACAAAAATTCAAATAAAAGGAGAATTGGATACATGTTTTTAATTGCAGGACTTGGAAATCCGGACAAGAAATACGAAAAAACAAGACATAATATTGGATTTGATACCGTCGATGCACTGGCAGAAAAATACAACATCAGCATCACGGAGAAAAAACATAAAGCGCTGTGTGGAAGCGGTGTGATCGAAGGCGTAAAAGTCATCCTGGCCAAACCGCAGACCTATATGAATTTAAGCGGAGAAAGCATCGCAGAAATCGTGAATTTCTATAAGCTTGATCCGGAGAGCGAAATGCTGATTATTTTTGATGACATCTCTTTGGCACCGGGAAATATCCGTGTGCGCAAAAAAGGCAGTGCAGGTGGGCATAATGGAATCAAGAGCATTATTTCAAGTGTGGGAACCTCAAACTTTATGCGAATTAAAGTCGGTGTGGGGGAAAAGCCACAGGGATGGGATCTGGCAGACCATGTGCTTGGCCGTTTTTCCGGGGAGGACCGTGCAAGGGTGGAAGAAGCCATACGGGATGCGGAAGATGCAGCAGTCCTGATGATTCAGGGGGAAGCAGACAAGGCAATGAATGATTTTAATGCAAAAAAGCAGGAGAATACAAAGTAAGTGAAAGCATTTATAGAACCGTTGCAGGAATTGAGCGGATATGAAGATATGACAAAAGCGGCCATGCAGCCGGGACTGGTGACCATCAGTGGCTGTATTGATGCACAGAAGCCACATATGATTTACACGCTTGGAAGGACACTCAGCCGGCGTCTGATCGTAACATTTCATGAGCAGAAAGCGAAAGAATTGTATGACGACTACCGTTTTTTTGATCCGTCAGTGGTGTACTATCCGGCAAAGGATGTGCTGTTTTATCAATCGGATATCCGCGGAAACCTTCTTACCGCAGAGCGGATCAGTGCATTGCGGGCAATTCATGAAAATGAACAGGTGACGGTGATCACAACATTTGATGCCCTGATGAATACGATGCCAAGGGATGCACAGGTGTGGGACAGTGTGCTGCATATTGCACAGGGAGATACCCTGGATCTGGATGCACTTGTGGAACAGCTGGTGCGGATGGGATATGAACGGCAGTATCAGGTGGATAATATCGGTCAGTTTGCATTAAGAGGTGGAATTCTTGATATTTTTCCGCTGACGGAAGAAAATCCGGTCCGGATTGAACTGTGGGATGATGAAGTAGATACCCTTCGCACCTTTGATGTGGAAAGTCAGAAATCCATTGAAAATATAGAAAAGCTTGTGGTATATCCGGCATGTGAACTGGTTCTTTCGACCGAAGAGAAAGCAGAAGGTATTCGCAGACTGTTAAAGGAAGCAGAAGCTTTTTCCGATAAATTGCGGAAAGAAATGAAAACCGAGGAAGCCTATCGGGCACTGTCACAGGCAAAAGAACTGGCACAGGAATGGGAAGAATTGTCGGAAACCGCGGGAATGGATGCTTTTTTGTCCTATTTCTGCAGGGAACGGTGGAGCCTTCTGGATTATTTTGATCCGGCAGATACATTTGTGTTTTTCGATGAGCTGAGCCGGAGCGCGGAACGCGGACGGCAGACGGAACTGGAATTTTCGGAGAGCATGAAGCAGCGTCTGGAAATGGGGTATATTCTGCCGGGGCAGATGAACGAACTGTTTGGCTATAAGGAAATCATGGGAAGGCTTGAAAAATATTCCTGCTGTGCGGTTTCCGCACTGGATATCAAGACCTGCGGATTAAAATCCAATGGGCAGTTCGGCATTCATGTAAAGAGCGTAAGCGCATACAATAACAGCTTTGAACTTCTGATCGCAGACCTGAAGAAATACAAAAAAAACGGATACCGTATTATTTTACTTTCCGGTTCCCGCACACGCGCGAAGCGTCTGGCGGAGGATATTTTAAACGAAGGACTCAACTGTTTTTATACGGAAGATTACGATCACGATCTGGTGGCAGGACAGATCATGGTCTGCTACGGAAAAGTGCATCAGGGGTATGAATATCCGATCCTGCAGTTTGCAGTGATTACGGATACGGATATTTTCGGGGAAGAAAAAAAGAAAAAGAAGCGGCACCGCACCTATGAGGGCGAAAAAATCCAGCAGTTTACGGATCTGAGTGTCGGGGATTATGTCGTACATGAAAATCATGGGCTTGGTATCTACAAAGGAATTGAAAAGATAGAAGTCGACCGAAAGGTGAAAGATTACATCAAGATCGAATATGCGGGAGGCTCCAATCTGTATATTCTTGCAACACAGCTTGACCAGATCCAGAAATATGCGGGGAAAGACGCAAGAAAACCAAAACTCAATAAACTTGGAAGCCAGGAGTGGACAAAAACCAAGGGAAAAGTGCGTGGAGCCGTGCGTCAGATTGCACAGGATCTGGTGAAATTATATGCCGAGCGGGAAGAACAGAATGGCTATATGTATGGACCGGATACGGTATGGCAGAGAGAGTTTGAAGAACTGTTCCCGTTTGAAGAGACCGAAGATCAGGTGCTTGCCATTGATGCAACCAAGCGGGATATGGAGAGTCATAAGATTATGGACCGGCTGATCTGCGGGGATGTCGGTTACGGAAAGACGGAGATTGCGATCCGTGCAGCTTTCAAAGCAGTGCAGGAGAATAAACAGGTGGCATACCTTGCGCCGACAACCATTCTTGCCCAGCAGATTTATAATACGTTTTCCCAGAGAATGAAGGATTTCCCTGTCCGGGTGGATCTGTTGTGCCGTTTCCGCACGGCAGCGCAGCAGAAGAAGACCATCAGTGATCTGAAAAAAGGACAGGTGGATATTATTGTGGGAACACACCGGATTCTGTCAAAAGATGTGCAGTTTAAAGATCTTGGGCTTCTTGTCGTGGACGAGGAACAACGGTTTGGTGTGGCTCACAAAGAAAAAATCAAACAGTTAAAGACCAATGTGGATGTGCTGACACTTACTGCCACACCGATTCCGCGGACACTTCACATGAGCCTGATCGGAATCCGGGATATGAGCGTTTTAGAGGAACCGCCGATGGACCGTGTCCCTATTCAGACGTATGTCATGGAATATAATGAGGAACTGGTCCGGGAGGCAATCACGCGGGAACTTGCCCGTGGCGGACAGGTATATTATGTGTATAACAAAGTAAGGGATATTGATGAAGTGACGTCACGCATTCAGGAGCTGGTGCCGGAGGCAAATGTGGCATTTGCTCATGGACAGATGAGAGAAAACCAGCTGGAGGATATCATGTACCGGTTTATCAATGGAGACATTGATGTACTGGTATCAACGACAATCATAGAGACGGGACTGGATATCTCAAATGTCAATACCATGATCATTCATGACGCGGATAATATGGGGCTTTCCCAGCTGTATCAGCTGCGCGGGCGGGTCGGCAGATCCAATCGTACGGCGTATGCGTTTCTTATGTACCGCAGAAACAAAATGCTCAAAGAGGTGGCGGAAAAACGACTGGCTGCCATCCGGGAGTATTCGGATCTGGGCAGCGGATTTAAGATTGCCATGCGGGACCTGGAGATCCGGGGAGCCGGAAATCTGCTGGGAGCTGAACAGAGCGGTCACATGGAGGCGGTTGGATATGATTTGTACTGCAAGATGCTTCACGAAGCGGTGAAAGAAGCCCGGGGAGAAGCACCGGCCGAACAGTTTGAGACTTCCGTTGATATCCGGACGGATGCATTTATTCCGTCCACATATATTGCAAATGAGTCGCAGAAACTGGATATGTATAAGCGGATCGCCGGAATTGAAACGGATGAGGAAGCGGAGGAAATGCTCGAAGAACTGATTGACCGTTTTGGAGAGCCTCCGAAGTCTGTGCAGAATCTGCTGACAATTGCCAGACTCAAAGCGGTTGCCCACAGTGTATATATTAAGGAAATTGTTCAAAGAGAAGATCTGTTAAAAATCCTAATGTACGAAAAAGCAAAGATTCATGCACAGCGTATTCCGGAGCTGGTAAAAACATTTGCTCCATCACTGAAATTTGCGGCAGATCCGAAGGGACCGTACTTCACTTACCGTCTGGGAGCAAATTCAAGGGAAAAGAACAGGGAAATTCTGGAAGTTCTCAGGCAATTATTGGAACAAATGCACGTTTTTTTGTGTGCGGAGCCGTAAAAGTGCTTGCCTGATGTAGGGAAAAGAATTATAATACTCTGGTATATAGGTGAAAAGAAACTCCCGGGAGGAACTATGAAAGCAAAAAAAGTTACAGCGATTATTTTAGCCGGTGCAATCTGCGCAGCAGCTTTTACCGGATGTGGTATAAATACAGGTGCGACGGCAGCAAGCATGAAAAATCAGACCGTCACGATGGGCATGGCAAACTTTACATGCCGTTATCAGCAGGCAAATGTAGAAGATTATTATAAGAGCATGATGGGGGCCAAAAGCAGCAGTGAGCTCTGGAGCAAGGATTTATATGGAAACGGAACAACCATGGAAGACACCATGAAAGATTCCGTTATGGAACAGCTTCATGAGATGTATACGTTACAGGCACATATGAAAGACTATGATGTGAGTGTGACAAAAGACGAAAAGGCAGCAATCAAAAGAGCTGCACAGCAGTTTATCAGCGATAATTCTTCCGAGGCACTCAAGGAGATGACTGCAGACGAAGATACCGTGGAGGAACTGCTTACGCTCTACACCATCCGCAGCAAGATGCAGAAAGCCATCGAGGCAGAAGCAGATACCAATGTGACGGATGAAGAGGCAAATGAGCGCGGTTATACGATGATGACTATTTCTACAACTTCCCATCAGGATGACAGCGGAAATACCGTAGAATATACCGATGACGAGAAAAAGCAGCTGAAGGAGACCGCAAACAAAATCGAAGATGCGGTAAAGAATGGAAAAACTCTCGAAGATGCTGCAAAGGATGAGGATCAGCAGACCACTACCGGTGCGTATGCATCCGATGATTCCACATTGGATACATCTGTGAAAAAGGCATTGGATGATTTGAAAGAAGGAGAAACTTCCGATGTGATTGAAACAGACAGTGCATTATATATTGTTCGTCTGGACAGTGAAACAGACAAAGACGCTACAGAAAAAAATCGTCAGAATATTATTGACAAACGTAAAAGTGACCACTACAATGAAGTGCTGGAGGGCTGGCAGAAAAAAGACGGCTGGAAGGTCAATAAAAAGAATGTTGCAAAGATTTCATTTAAGAATTCTCTGACACAGCAGGATCCGAATGCCTCTACAGAGACACAGACTTCCACAGAAACACAGAATGCAGAGAGTACACAGTAATGCAAAAAGATAACATTGTGTTAATTGGAATGCCGGGGGTGGGTAAGAGCACCGTCGGCGTTATCCTTGCTAAGGTGCTGGGATATCAGTTTATAGATGCAGATTTAGTCATTCAGGAGCAGGAGAAGCGCCTGCTTCGTGAGATCATTGCAGAAGAGGGAACCGAAGGGTTCATTCAGGTAGAAAACCGTGTGAATGCGACACTTGAGGCACATCATGCAATTATTGCAACCGGAGGCAGTGTCGTCTACGGAAAAGAAGCTATGGAGCATCTGCAGGAAATCGGAACAGTTATATATCTTGAGGTGGCATATCCGGAGCTGGAAAAGCGTCTGGAAGATATCAAAGGCAGGGGTGTTGTTTTAAGAGACGGACAGACGTTATATGATCTGTATCTGGAGCGCACGCCGCTGTATGAAAAATATGCGGATATCCGGATTTCGGAGACGGGGCTGGATATCGAACAGACCGTTGAACAGATTGTGGATGGTATCACAAATTTACACTAGATGAATAGGATAGATAGTAGGGTAGCGTACTATACGAAATAGGGCGTTTATTGAGGTGAGATATGGAACAATATGTAATCAAAGGCGGAAATCCGCTGAATGGTGAGGTAGAAATCGGCGGGGCAAAGAATGCGGCACTGGCAATTCTTGCAGCTGCGATCATGACGGATGAAACGGTTACAATCGAAAATTTGCCGAACGTGAGAGATATTAATGTATTATTGCAGGCGATTGCAGAGATCGGTGCAATGGTAGACCGTATTGATGCACATACCGTAAAGATCAACGGTTCATTTATCAAAGACGTGACGGTGGACAATGAATTTATCCGTAGAATCCGTGCGTCCTATTATTTGATCGGTGCACTTCTTGGAAAATACAAAAAGGCGGAAGTGGCTCTTCCGGGCGGATGCGATATCGGAAGCAGACCGATTGATCTGCATATCAAAGGATTTCGTGCAATGGGAGCAGACGTGGATATTGCACATGGTCTTGTTATTGCAGAGGCAGAAAAATTAAACGGAACACATATTTATCTGGATAAAGTATCGGTTGGAGCAACGATCAATATTATGATGGCAGCATCCATGGCAGAAGGAAAAACCGTAATTGAAAATGCGGCAAAAGAGCCTCATGTGGTAGACGTGGCAAATTTCTTAAACAGTATGGGTGCGAATATCCGTGGTGCAGGAACGGATGTTATCCGTATTGTCGGTGTGGAGAAGCTGCATAAGACAGAGTATTCGGTTATCCCGGATCAGATAGAGGCAGGAACCTTTATGTTTGCGGCAGCGGCAGCAGGGGGAGATGTGCTGGTAAAGGATGTTATTCCGAAACATCTGGAAGCAACAACCGCCAAACTTGTGGAGGCAGGATGCAAAGTTGAGGAGTTCGATGATGCGGTTCGGATTATTTCGGATGGAAAACTGCATCACACACAGGTGACAACACTTCCGTATCCGGGATTCCCGACAGATATGCAGCCACAGATGGCAGTAATTCTGGGAATTGCAGAGGGAACCAGTACCGTTACGGAGAGCATTTTTGAAAACCGTTTCAAATATGTGGATGAACTGACACGTATGGGAGCCAATATCAAGGTAGAGAGCAATATTGCCATTATCAATGGAGTGACCCGTTATACAGGTGCCAGGGTAAATGCGCCGGATCTGCGTGCGGGAGCAGCGCTGGTGATTGCCGGTCTGGTGGCAGAGGGAATTACGGTGATTGATGATATTTATTTTATCGAGCGTGGATACGAAGAATTTGATCAGAAGCTGCGCGGCATTGGGGCACAGATTGAAAAGGTATCGGATGAAAAAGAAATTCAGAAGTTTATTCTGAAAGTTTCATAAATAAAAAGAACGGGTAAAAAAGGGAGTGTGAAAAACATTGGTATGTTTTCACACTCCCTTTTCATTTGCAAAATTTATAAAACCGCTTTGATATAGAGGTCGCGGCTGGCGGTGGAAAGATCCAGACAGGATTTATCATCAAACTGGACAATCGGACGGGACAGTGCATTCTGATTTAACATGACAATGGTACATCCCCTTCCGTCACTTAAGATGACGCGGTTACTCTGGTAAGTGCTGGCAATCTGCTTTAAGAAAACCAGAATATATTTTGTATGGTATTTCTGGAAACCATCTTCTTCAAATTTACTGATCACTTCGAACGGACACAACGGAGAGCGATAGGAACGTGCCGCTGTCATGGCATCGTACACATCGGCAATTGCAACGATCATTGCAAAATTGTCAATGTAATCTTCCGTCAATCCGGTCGGATAGCCGCTTCCATCACAGCGCTCGTGATGCATCAGGGCAGCTTTTTTGATACGGGAATCCAGATCCGGCTGACGTTTTAAAATCTCGTATCCGAGTGCCGGGTGCTGTTTGATTTTTGCAAACTCCTCATCGGTCAGAGATCCCGGCTTATTTAAAATATCGGAAGGAATCAGCAGTTTTCCGATATCGTGCATCAGTCCGGCAAGCGTAAGAATGTCCAGATCGTGACGTTCAAAACGCAGCCAGCGGCCGATCATTCGTGAAATGAGTGCAACGTTGAGACTGTGCGCATAAACCGAATCGGCCACAGTACGCATGTTGTAAAGCATATCAAACATTTCAACGATGGTGTTGCGGGACTGGAACAGATCTGCGACACTGCCCAGAAGTTTTTGCGAGTCAATCGGTTTGTTATCCTTGATGGCTGCGGTATACAACTGTTTCATCAGCTCAATTGCCTGAACATACTCAATCTGGAACGTGCGGAATTCACTGGAACCGGCGACTTTCTGTGAGTGTGTTTTGCTTTCCTGTGCGTATGTTTTTGCTTCTTTTACAGGCTTTGGAGCCTCCTCCTGCGGAGCAGGTTCTTCGCCCTCAATTTCTGCATATTCCACACGGTACAGTTTCATGCGGTTGATCAGCTGACGGGTTACAGCAGAACCGGCGGGAGCCAACGGCTGTCCAAGCGGTGTGATCACAGGCTGTGCAAGGATGGCACCTTCTTGTAGTTGTTTTGTCTCAATTTTTATCATATTTTATCTCTCCGTATGTAACGTATATACAAAAGTATAGAATTATTTCGCACAAAAGTCAATCTTTTAGGGCTTGACAGATGAAAGAAACTGGAGTATGGTAGCACTTGGATATTTCAAATTTAATATTGTAAGCTTTCTCTTATTCAGAGTGATGGAGATACATAGGATCTGTGAAGTCACGGCAACCCCTGTTTTGGAAGGTGCCAACCTGAGCGAGTTAATCGAACAATAAGGGGATTTGATTATCTTTAGATCAATCCGCTCCGAGGCGGTTTTTTTTATTTCTGTATAAAACAAGAGAGGAGAAACAAAAAGCAATGGAAAAATTATTATTCACATCAGAGTCCGTTACAGAAGGACATCCTGACAAAATGTGTGATGCGATTTCAGATGCCATTCTGGATGCATGCATGGAGCAGGACCCGATGAGCCGTGTAGCCTGTGAGGCAGCAAGCTGTACCGGTTTCGTACTTGTTACAGGAGAAATTACAACAAAGGCAACTCTTGATATTCCTGCAATTGTAAGAAAGACTGTAAACGAGATCGGATACAACGATGCAAAGACCGGTTTTGACGGACATACCTGTGCGGTTATGGTAGCTTTAGATCAGCAGTCCGCAGATATTGCCATGGGTGTTGACAAGGCACTTGAGGCAAAAGAGGGCGAGCTGACAGATGATCTGGATACCGGCGCCGGAGATCAGGGAATGATGTTTGGATATGCAACCAATGAGACACCGGAATTTATGCCATATCCGATTTCACTGGCACACAAGCTGGCATTACAGCTTACAAAGGTTCGTAAAGACGGAACACTTACCTACCTTCGTCCGGATGGAAAGACACAGGTTTCTGTAGAGTATGATGAAGCAGGAAAGCCAAAGAGACTTGAGGCAGTTGTTTTATCTACCCAGCATGATGAGGACGTTACCCAGGAACAGATCCATGAGGATATTAAGAAATATGTCTTTGATCCGATCCTTCCAAAGGAGCTGATCGATGGAGATACCAAATTCTTTATCAATCCGACCGGACGTTTCGTAATCGGCGGACCACACGGAGATGCAGGTCTGACCGGTCGTAAGATCATCGTTGATACCTATGGTGGATATGCACGTCACGGCGGCGGAGCTTTTTCCGGAAAAGACTGCACAAAGGTTGACCGTTCCGCAGCATATGCTGCACGTTATGTTGCAAAGAACATTGTTGCAGCAGGTCTTGCTGATAAGTGTGAGATTCAGTTATCTTACGCCATCGGTGTTGCACAGCCTACTTCTGTCATGGTTGATACATTCGGTACAGGAAAGATCGCAGATGATGAGCTGGTAAAGATTGTACGTGAGAACTTTGATCTTCGTCCGGCAGGAATTATCAAGATGCTGGATCTGCGCCGTCCGATTTACCGTCAGACAGCTGCTTATGGTCACTTCGGACGCAATGACTTAAATCTCCCTTGGGAGGCAACAAACAAGGCAGAGGCTTTAAAGAAGTACCTTTAATTTATGAAAAGTTTACATAATTTTTTATAAAAGAATGATATAATAAGACACAGAGTTTGTTCTGTGTCTTATTTTTTTTTACAGGGAAGGAATACGAATGAAGATAAAAACCAAACTGATCATTTCGTTCTGTATTATTATCTTTGTGCCATCGATCCTGGCGATTGCCACGATCAGCGCCTATTGTAATTTTCAGTCGCATGTGATCGAGCAGACGTATGGAATTAAGAATGCGGATGCCTATAGTATTATCAATTCTGTACCGATGTTAAACCGTTATACTGCACCGGATTTTGAAAAGATCAAAAAGACCATAAAGTTATCTCCTTCAAAAATGGAGGACGTTTCGTATCTTAGTGAGATCAATGAGAGCCTGGAACAGAAATATTCCTATCTGGTGGTAAGAATCGGGGAGAATATTTCTTTCAATGGGGGAAGTGATAATGAAAAGATTCTTTCGGAACTTCCGGTATATGGGGCAAACAGTTCGAAACAGGGAGTGGACAAATATATCGACCGGGACGATGAAATTCTGGTAAAACAGGCAGATTTTAAGCTGGATTCGGGAGAAAAATGTACGGCGTATATAGTCACGTCTTTTGATGCTACCGGGCAGGAGATCCGCCAGTTTATTTTATGGGGGATTATCTGTGTGGTAATCATTCTGTTACTGACAGCGATCATGATGATTGTGTGGATCTACCGGAGCATGATTACACCGATCCAGAAACTGCGCGTTGCGGCAGAAAATATCAAAGAAGGAAATCTCGATTTTGCGTTGGATACCGGAGGCGACGATGAGATCGGGGAACTTTGCACGACCTTTGAACAGATGCGTCAGCGCTTAAAAGATAATGCAGAGGAAAAACTAAGCAATGAAAAAGAAAACCGCACGCTGATCAGCAACATTGCCCATGACCTGAAAACACCGATTACGGCGGTAAAGGGCTATTCGGAAGGCATCATGGATGGAGTAGCCAATACGCCGGAGAAATTAGATAAGTATATCCGTACCATTTACAACAAAGCAAATGAGATGGATACACTGATCAATGAACTGACACTGTATTCCAAGATCGACACCAACCGTATTCCATATGATTTTGCAAAGCTGAACGTTGCCGCATATTTTAAGGATTGTGTGGAAGAAATCGGACTGGATCTGGAGGCAAAGGGGATTGCCCTGTCCTATTTTAATTATGCAACACCGGATACCCAGATTATTGCAGATCCGGAGCAGCTGCGCAGAGTAATCAATAATATTATAGGAAATTCCGTAAAATATATGAATAAAACGGAAAAATTCATCAACATCCGGATTAAGGATGTTGGGGATTTTATTCAGGTAGAAATCGAAGACAATGGAAGGGGAATCGCCCAGAAAGATCTGCCATATATTTTTGACCGGTTCTACCGGACAGATGCTTCGAGAAATTCGGCAACCGGTGGCAGCGGAATCGGACTTTCCATTGTAAAAAAGATCATAGAGGATCATGGAGGGAAAATCTGGGCAACCAGCAAAGAAGATTCCGGCACCACCATGTACTTTGTAATACGCAAATATCAGGAGGTAACAGCAAATGAGCAGAATACTGATCGTTGAAGATGAAGTGGCTATTGCAGATCTGGAGAAAGATTATCTGGAACTGAGTGGCTTTGAAGTGGAAATTGAAAATGACGGAACCAAAGGACTCGAAAGAGCCCTGCATGAGGAGTTTGATCTGTTTATCTTAGATCTCATGCTTCCGGGAGTGGATGGATTTGAAATCTGTAAAAAGATCCGTGAGATAAAGAATACACCAATCCTTATGGTTTCTGCAAAAAAGGATGATATTGACAAGATTCGCGGGCTCGGACTGGGGGCAGACGATTATGTGACAAAACCGTTTTCCCCGAGTGAACTGGTAGCTCGTGTGAAGGCACATCTGGCACGGTATGAGCGACTGATCGGCAGCAATATGCCACAGAATGATATCATTGAGATCCGGGGCATTAAAATAGACAAGACGGCGCGCCGGGTATGGGTCAATGGAGAAGAGAAACAGTTTACGACAAAAGAGTTTGATTTGCTGACTTTTTTGGCAGAGAATCCAAATCATGTATTTACAAAAGAGGAATTGTTCCGTAAAATATGGGATATGGAATCTATCGGTGATATTGCAACGGTTACCGTACACATCAAAAAGATTCGAGAGAAGATTGAGATGAATACGAACAAGCCGCAGTACATCGAGACCATCTGGGGAGTCGGATATCGGTTTAAATTATAAACGGTCTGCCTCCTGAAACTATGATTAAGGGGGCTGTTATGAACGAACACAAAAAACATGGCAGCAGTTTCTCCAGCAAAATGGGCTTTATTCTTGCCGCTGCGGGATCTGCTGTCGGACTTGGAAATCTGTGGAGGTTTCCTTACCTTGCCGCAAAATACGGTGGAGGTTCTTTTTTACTGATCTATGTGATCCTTGCGGTTACGTTTGGATTTGCACTTATGATCACAGAAATTGCACTGGGCAGAAAAACCGGGAAAAGTGCACTGTATGCATTCAGCACGCTGCATGAAAAGTGCGGTTTCATTGGAATTCTTGCCAGTATTGTGCCGATTATCATTCTTCCGTATTACTGTGTGATCGGCGGATGGGTCATCAAATTTGCATGGGCATTTCTTACAGGAAGCGGAAATGCAGCGGCAGCAGATGATTATTTTTCAAATTTTATTGCAAGGACTGGGGAACCGGTGATGTGGCTGGTATTTTTTATCCTTGCCACTTCGGTTGTGATTCTGCTTGGCGTAAATAAAGGAATTGAAAATATCAGCAAAGTGCTGATGCCGCTTCTGGTAGTCCTTTCCGTTATTATTGCGGTATTTGTTGTGACCCGTCCGGGAGCAGGGGCAGGAATTGTCTACTACTTAAAGCCGGATCTTTCCAAGATCAGTGCGAATGCTTTCCTGGCGGCACTGGGACAGCTGTTTTATTCCATGTCGCTGGCGATGGGCATTATGATTACATATGGCTCCTATATGAAGAAAAATGAGGATATAGAGAGCAGTGTGCGGAATATCGAAATCTTTGATACCGGAATTGCATTTCTGGCAGGACTGATGATTGTACCGGCCGTGTTTGTGTTTTCCGGTGGAGATCAGGCATCGCTGAAGGCAGGACCGACACTGATGTTTATTACACTGCCAAAAGTGTTTGACAGTATGGCGGGAGGACACCTGATCGGAACGGTATTTTTTGTGCTGGTATTGTTTGCTGCACTGACATCGTCCATTTCCCTGATGGAGACAGTGGTTTCCATTTTCGTGGATAAGACAAAAAAGAGCCGTAAATTTATTACGGTCTGTGTAACCGTTTATACGGTGTTGATGGCAATTCCGTCTTCTCTTGGATTTGGAATCTGGAGTGGTTTTTCGATTCACGGAATGAGTATTCTGGATTTCTTCGATTTTATATCCAACAGTGTCCTTATGCCGATTGTGGCATTCCTGACCTGTGTATTTGTCGGTTTTATTGTGAAACCAGAGACGATTACGGATGAAGTGGAATCTTCCACACAGAAATTTAAGAGTAAGAAACTGTATATTGTATTGATCAAGTATGTTGCACCGATACTGGTACTGTTGATTTTATTCAGTTCGGTATTAAATGCACTTGGAATCATTACTTTGTAATGGACAACAGAAAAGAAGAAACAAAAAACCCTATGCATTATGCATAGGGTTTTTAGATAAATATATGTTTGTTCTGTTCAATTGTATTCGGACTTGCTAGGCAGTTCCGGAGTTTAACCTCTCCGGCAGGGGTGTGAGCACACGACGGATACCGGAACCCTCCGCAGGAATTCCTGATCCAAATAGTCCGCATCTGCTGTACTGCGTTTTCAACAGGCAGCATGTCATGTTGTGAAAACAAATCCCTGCGCTGGACAATCGCGCTTGCTGTAAAAAACAGATCAATGAAATCTATGACATACTGAGCTGTAATACTGACAGTTCAGAGAATAAAACCTACTTGTTTATGCGTGCGGTACTCTCACCGCCTGAGCCTGATGGTCAAATATTGTACCGTCCTTATATGGACTCATATAAGCGTACCCCGAAAACCGAAGTTTGTCAAGTGTTATTCGCTTTTCATGACCATTATACGCTATGTTTGCCGGGAAATCAATTGTGGAAATCCGAGAAATACAAAAAGTTGTGTCAAAAGAGGGAAAAACGGCTCAAAGATTGCAAGAAAATGGTCGATATAGTATAATAAAGTATAAAAAAGTAAAGGCAAGGAAAACCATGATCGATATTCACTGTCACCTTCTGTACGGAGTAGACGACGGAGCAAAAACAATAGAAGAATCTGTGGCGATGCTTGAGGCAGCAAAAGAGCAGGGCATTTCTGCAATGATCCTGACACCGCATTACCGGCACGGCATGTTTGCTTATCCGAAGGAAGAAATTGAAGAACATTTCCGTATTCTGGAGCCGTATGCACAGAAACTTGGAATTTATCTTACACTGGGCACCGAATACCATGTGAACAGTCATATTGTCGAGGCACTTGACAGTGGCAGATGCCGGACAATGGCCGGCTCGCGGTATGTGTTGTGTGAGTATTCGCACGACAGTGAATATGCCTATATTTACCAGATGACGCAGGAACTGGTTCTGCACGGATATATTCCGGTATTTGCACATGTGGAGCGGTATGGAGCACTTGCGGATTTGCAGCTGGCAGAGGAGCTGCGCAATCTTGGGGCATGGATTACGGTGAATGCGGATGCGGTACTCGGACTTGAGGGTATGGGTCCAAAGAAATACTGTAAAAAGATGCTGAAGGCAGAATGTGTGGATGCGATTGCATCGGACAGTCATGGAATAAAAAACCGTGCCAATCATATGGGAAAATGCTATGAGCTGATTGAAAAAAAATTTGGCAGGGAATATGCGGATCAGCTTTTGGTGAATCATCCGGCAAAGATTCTGACCGGAGAAATGAAATAGTTAGTAATGGAGCATTGATATGGAGCAGCAGTTACAACAGGAACGTATTGTAATTGAAAATGATGATGAAATTGAAATTGATCTGAAAGATCTCGTTTTAGAGATCCTTTCTTTCTGGAAATGGGTGTTGTTTGCACTGATTATCGGAGCCGTGACCGCATATTGTATCAGCAGGTTTGTAATGGTGCCGCAATATGAGTCAACATCCCAGTTTTATGTATTGTCCAAAAGCATGTCGATTACAAGTCTTGCGGATATACAGACAGGTACAAGTCTGACAAACGATTATATGGTTATCGTAGAGGGGCGTCCCGTGCTTGAGCAGGTAATTGAGAATCTCGGACTGGACGAGACCTACAGTTCCCTGAAGAAAAAAGTTACCCTGAATAATCCTTCCAACTCGCGAATCCTCGAGATTACGGTGCGCGATGCAAACCCATCCATGGCAAAAAAGATTGCGGATGAGATTGCGCGTGTCAGTGTGGCCTTTATCCAACAGAAAATGGATCAGGATGCACCGAATATCATTCAAAAGGGATATTCCGATGGAGAACCGGTCAGCCCGAATATCATGAAAAATACGGCGGTCGGAGGAATACTTGGCATGTTTTTGGCGATTGCGGTTATTGTGGTGGCTTATCTATTCAATGATACGATTATGAATGCAGATGATGTACAAAGGAAGCTGGGGCTGAATGTTCTTGGTACGCTTCCTTTGGAAGAAGCCGAATACGATGGGGAAAAAGAGCGCAAGCGTAAGAGAAGGAAGAAAAAGAAATGAAATCGGTAACATTTGAGAATCTGAAAAAACAAAATTATACGATGAAAGAATCACTCCGGGCATTAAAAACCAATATCCAGTTCTGCGGAGATGATATCTGCACCATCGTTGTGACGTCTGCCATGCCAAACGAAGGGAAAAGTACCGTGACGATGGATCTGGCACGTTCTTTTTCGGAATCCGGCAAACGTGTATTGCTGATCGATACCGATATGCGTAAATCCGTATACGTAGGACGATTACGGGCAGTGGCTTCGGATGGAAGGGAAATCTACGGATTATCCCATTTCCTTTCTGGACAAAAAAAACTTGAAGATGTATTATACGGAACAACGATTCCGGGACTGTTTATGATTTTTGCAGGACCGTCTGTACCAAACCCGACAGAAATTCTGGAAAAAAAGTATTTTACCGAGTTACTTAATTTTGCAAAAGAACATTTTGATTATGTATTGCTGGATTGTGCGCCGATCGGAGCTGCAATCGACGCAGCAGTGATCGCAAAACACTGTGATGGTGCGATTCTTGTTATTGCCCAGGGCATGGCAAGCGGACGTCTGATCCAGACGGTCAAAAAGCAGATGGAAGCTTCCGGAGTGAGGGTACTTGGTGCGGTACTGAACAAAGTACGGATGAAGAAGAGCGGCTATGAGGGTGGCTACTATGGCGGCTATTATGGCAGCTATTATGGAAATTACGGAGAACATCATGAGAAGAATGCATGAACCATCGACAAAACTTCATAATGCATTGTATTTTATGTCCGGAATGATGGTGGTGATCCTTGCACTTGTGATTGTGGTAGGGGTCAAAACGAAGGCGGAAAATGCCGGCTTCCACATTGCAGATGATACAGAAAATTCTTATGAGCAGCAGGTTGCGGGGCAGACAGATACCACACAGGATTCCGGTCAGGAAAAGTGGCAGGAGGGTGTAGTTGCTTATCAGGGAAAAGAGTATCTGTATAATACAGATATCAAAACCTACCTCATGATGGGGGTTGATATCGATGGTCCGGTACAGCAAAGCAGCGATTATACCCAAGGCGGGCAGTCCGATGCACTGTTTCTTCTTGTTGTAAACAACAAAACAGAGCAGCTGCAGGTCATTTCCATCAATCGAAACACGATGGCAGATATCGAATTGTGTGATGAAGAAGGTATTGATATGGGACCGCTTAAAACGCAGATCTGTTTGCAGCATGCATTCGGGGACGGTAAGCGCCTCAGCTGCAGCAAAACCGTGGATGCGGTTTCCGGCCTGTTTCAAAATATTCCGATCAGCGGTTATCTTGCGATGAATATGGGGGGAATCCCACAGATGAATGATGCTGTGGGAGGAGTGGAAGTGACTGTACAGCAGGATATTTCGTTTCCAAAAGCCGGTGTGAATTTGAAGAAAGGGCAAAAAGTAACCCTGAATGGGACGCAGGCTTATTATTACCTGCATGGAAGGGATACCGAAGAATATGACAGTGCAACAAAGCGTCTGCAGCGCGAAGAACAGTATATTGTTGCCTATATGGATAAATTAAAAAAAGTATCCACAGAAAACCCGGATCAGGTGACAGAAATTTACAATTCTGTTTCCGATTATCTGGTAACCAGTGTGGATTTCACAAGTATGATTGAGCAGCTGATGAATTACGGTTTTTCAGAAGACCAGATGTATACGGTTCCCGGAAAAACGGTGGAGGGAAAGCCGATTGACGGGAAACGGTATGAGGAGTACCATGTCGATGAAGATGCCATGGAAGAACTCATTATGAAGGTGTTTTATACACCCGTACAATAAGGTATCCAGTGCGCGCGCACTTGATATAGATAGAGTTACATGCAGTTTATATTACGTGGAAAGGAGGTAGATTGCGATGAAAAAGAAAATTTTCACAGGAGTTGTGACAGCTATGATGCTGGTATTTACAATGGGCACAACCGTGTTTGCAGATCCATCACCAACAAGTGATACGGCACTGGTTCAAAGAACCAATGAGCTGAATAAGGCAACAACCGTTGAAAGCAGCGGTTATAATGCAAACAATGAGCTTATCACGGTTTCTTCCAAGGGTGTGGACAAAGATGTTTACCGCGAGGGAAACCGTCAGGCAAATGCTGTGGCAAGTGCACAGAACGGAAGTGCAACCGTCATGGCCATGTCTGATATCAGTGTTCCGTCTGCAACGAATACATCCAAAGGAATCAAAGTAACGATTTGTGCAAGTGGAATTAAGGCTGGAGACAATGTTTATGTATTACATAAATTAAAAAGCGGAAGCTGGCAGACTGTAAAGCCGGACAGCGTTTCCAATGGCAAAGTCACGGTTACATTGTATTCATTTTCACCGGTTATAGTTGTAAGGTACAGTTCAAATGTGAATCCTACCGTTACAACAGATCCGTCAAAGGATGAAAATTCCCAGGGATCAAATACAAATTCCAATGTAAATGACAATTCCAACAGCAGCAGCCAGACAAACAACAACAACCAGAACAACTCACAGACCAATAATCAGTATAATCCGGTTAGTGTAAATCAGAATGTGACAGTAAACTATCCACAGTCTTATGACGATGGAGAGGACAGTTTCGAGGATGATTATGATGACGGTTATACAGATGGTTATACCGATGGAAAGAATTCCGTACGGAATACTTCCACAAAGAGTTCTTCTGCCCGTGTCAATGGCAAAAGTGGAGCAGGAAGTCAGAAAGGAACATCCGTTTCCGGATCTGTTTCCTATAAGACATCTCCGAAAACCGGGGCAGCGCTTCCGGCACTTCCGTTCGTTGCAGTATTTGCGGCAGCAGGTATTGTTGTATGCGGAAGAAAAGCACGTAAGAATTAATCTCACTGGATACAATTTTATTTAGCATGTAGGTCTATGGATAGGTGATGCATGGCATCACGTGAGGGCGGTGGAATGGAATCTGCCGCCCTGCCTCAATTTTAAAGAAAGAAAACTATTTTATGAAAAGACAGAGAAAGAACGACAGAACGATCAATATCTATAAAATTCTGACCATTGTTCTGGCAGTTGTATTGATCGTGGTACTCATAATATTTGGAAGAAGCTGGATGGTTCAGAAGAATGCACAGAAAGAATATGAAAAGCTTTCTGCCCAGGTAAATGATCTGCAGAATCAGGTGAATGATAATCAGATCAATATTCCGTCAGATACGCAGACTGAGATGGAGAATGTGGCACAGGAAGTGCAGACCGAAGACAGCGAACTGGAACAAAAAGGAATAGAAATTCCACAGAAAAATTTAAACTGGAAAAAATTAAAGGGAGTCAATCAGGATATTTACGCATGGATCTACATTCCGGGAACCGGGGTGGATTATCCGGTGTTACAGCATCCGAGTGATGATTCCTATTATCTGAATTACAATATGAATGGTACCAGGGGATATCCTGGATGTATTTATACAGAGAAGGCAAACAGTAAAGAGTTTACGGATTTTGATACCGTCGTGTATGGGCACAATATGCGCAATGACACAATGTTTGCTTCTCTCCACAACTATGAAGACCAGACATTTTTTAACAATTTTCCGTATATATATGTGTATACAAAGGAAAAGGTGCTCGTGTATGAGATTTTTGCGGCATATAAGACGGACGATGCACATATTCTGCACACCAATGACTTTTCAACGAAAGAGGGACGTGTAAGTTATCTTGAAAGCATTGTGAAAAAATCCAAGAATTCGCCGGAGGTAAAGGACAAAATCCAGCTTTCGGTGGACAGTCATCTGCTGACTTTATCAACCTGTGTGAGCAGACAGGCAGACAAGCGGTTTGTGGTTCAGGCAATTTTATTAAATGAGGAACAGCTATGAAACAGTGCAAAGTAGGTATGGATCAGGAAAATATCATATCGACCTTTGCAAGTACGCAGTTTTACGGAGATCCGGATGCCTATATCCGGGAGTTTCTTCAAAATGCCATTGATGCATGCAATACCAGGGCGGCGTTGGAATGGAGCTGGGGAACAGAGTTTCTGGAGATGGAGGAGGCAAGAGCCTTAAATTCCATGCGAAATCCGTATTCTCCTCAAATTTCCATTCAGTATAATTCCGAAACGCAGCGTCTGGTGTTTGAGGATAACGGAATCGGAATCAATGCCAGGGATATTGAGCAGTATGTCGCCAAAATCGGAGTGAGTTTTTATCAGAGCGAGGATTTTTCTACACAGCAGCTTCACTATGAACCGGTGGCGCAGTTTGGAGTCGGTATGCTTTCCGGTTTTATGGTTGCACGGGCACTGTTGATTGAGTCGAGAAAGGACAAATCGGTAAATACCGCGTGGAATGTTACGGATCGCCAGACGTTAGAACCGGTTACCGCAAAATGGATAGAAGGGGCGGAAACAATGGAATATATCAATTCCAACCGCGAACAGTCCGGAACCAGAATTACGCTGGTGTTACGGCCGAAATATGCGAAGAATCTGTCCCTTCAGAGGCTGGTGCACGCAGTACAGCACTATATGCTGTATCAGCCATTTCCCATTCAGATTTCCTTTGATGAAAAAAGCGTGACGCTGCGGGAACAGAATCATATCATGGACAATCCGTTCGCGGATATTCTTGGAATCATATCGATTCGTATCATGGATGAACTGATGGAGGGGTGTATCTGGATTTATAATTCCAAACATCAGGGACTGATCGGGACATCCTGCCTGTATCAGCAGGGGTTTCTTGTGACCGATGAAAAGAAAGATCTGGGGTTAAAACCGGAGTGGCTCAGGCATATGACGTATCATCTGCATTTACGGAAAAAATTCCTGACATTGCGGCTGGCAAGGGATGATGTGGCGCATGATGAAAATCTGACGGAGCTGCGCAGGCTGATCGGCAGACGGATTGTAGAACATTTTGCATCCAATCCGCTGGGACTGAACCAGTATATTGCCAGCGGACAGCAGCCGGTTCTGACAGAGTATGAAGAAGAGATGCAGCTGCTTGGCAAAGCTGTCACAGTGGAAGTTTATTTAAAAGGGAGAGAGATTGAACTTCCGGTTGCAACAATTATTCAGGGTTATACCGGAAAAAGCATAAGGATTGCATTTATCAGCAAGGGGCTGTTTACATATTATAGGCAGAACCATATTATGGATTTCCGGCGTTTTCTGGCAGAATACCAGCTGATTGTATTCGAAAAGAACCGGGATCTGTTCTGCCAGCTTCTGGCGCCTTATCAGGGTAGCATGCACTATGTGATAAGCAGTGAATGTCCGGGGGTTATATATGAAGAAATGGATGCAGATTTCCATATGATAAAAAGTGTGGTACCATATCGTTATCAGTATCATCTGCGGCCGGAAACGTTTCCGGATAACGAGATTTTCTGTATGGTGACGAATACGGCAAACGGAACGCTGGAACTACGTGTCAATCCAAAGCACCGACTCTTAAGGATTCTTGAGCCTGTGATGTATCACCCGAAAGTTCACCGGATGATGGAGGTCATCTATGAGAATATCAAGCAGCGGGTTATCAATACGCAGCATCGTTGGAATAAGATTGTTGATTTCGGCGGTTCGTTCGTAGATGACTGGAAAAATCAGGAGAATGTGCCGACAGTGAGCTGTATCTGGTGCCTGGAAGGCGATTTTGATGTATCTGTGAATGAATTTATTGCGCAGACCCTGACACAGAAAGAACGTGTGGATCTGGGACTTGTGGGACTGGTTTTCCGCAGGGAAGATTTTATTGACTGGTGGTTTGCACCAAGAGAGTAGAGTGATTATGGAAGAGAAAAAAGAAATGTCAACAGAAGAAATAAAGATGGACAATGATCCAAAGGGCGAGGGAAAGGAGAAAGCTTCTTCGCCTCTGCGGGAAGTGCTCAGCTGGGTAGTCACTCTGCTGGCAGCCTTCGCGCTGGCGATGGTTTTGAAGAATTACGTGATCATCAATGCAACAGTCCCGACCGGATCGATGGAGCATACCATTGAACCGGGCGATGACCTGTTCGGGCTGCGGCTGGCGTATCAGTTTTCAGAACCGAAGAGAGGAGATATCGTGATTTTCCGGTTCCCGGATGACGAAACGCAAAAATACGTCAAGCGTGTGATTGGTCTGCCCGGAGAAAAGGTTACCATTGAGGATGCGAAAATCTATATCAATGACTCTGAGACTCCTTTGAAGGAGGATTACCTGAAAGAGACATGGACAGAGGCAACCGGACCGTTTGAGTTTGAGGTTCCCAAAGACAGTTATCTGGTGCTTGGAGACAACCGGAATGATTCCTATGATGCCAGATATTGGGATCATACCTATGTCAGCAAAGATAAAATTATCGGAAAAGCTTATTTCATATACTACCCATTCCAAAGACTGGGCAGTCTATATAAATAAATCATTAAATAATTAACAAGGAGGCTATCATTATGCCAGAAAATTCAAGTTGCAGCGGAGCATCATCCTGTTCCAAAGAAAGCTGTGAGGGATGTTCCCATAATTCTCAGAATCCGCAGAGTATGCTCGAAGCGATGAATGCATATTCCAATATCAAACATGTGATTGGAGTGGTCAGCGGAAAGGGAGGTGTCGGTAAATCATTTGTTACTTCTTCCCTGGCGGTACAGATGGCGAAAGCAGGATATAAAGTGGGAATTCTGGATGCCGATATTACCGGACCGTCCATTCCAAAGATGTTTGGAGCACACGGTCAGCTGGTCGGTGACGAAAAAGGAATGTATCCGTATGAGACAAAAGAAGGAATCAAAATCGTTTCCATCAATCTTCTGATGGAAGATGAAGAGGCACCGGTTGTCTGGAGAGGACCTGTGATTGCAGGGGCTGTGAAACAGTTCTGGAATGAGGCGGTCTGGGGCGATGTGGACTATCTGTTTGTGGACATGCCACCGGGAACAGGTGATGTACCGCTTACCGTGTTCCAGTCCCTTCCGGTGGACGGTATCGTTATTGTTACATCTCCACAGGAACTGGTACAGATGATCGTAAAGAAAGCTTTCCACATGGCAAATATGATGCATATACCGGTGCTTGGACTGGTGGAAAATTTCAGTTATCTGAAATGCCCGGATTGTGGAAAGAAGATCGCACTGTTTGGAGAGAGCAACATTGACGAAGTTGCCGCAAAAGAAGGAACCCGAGTTTTAGGCAAACTGCCATTGGACCCGGCATATGCGAAAGCTGCGGATGCCGGTGCATTCTATGAGATGGAAAATCCGTATCTGGATGTCGCTGTGGATGCGCTGAAGACGATTTAAGACAAGAAAAGACCTGTCAGTGAATAAATCACTGGCAGGTCTTTTTTGCTTATTTCTGGCTTCCTGAAACTGTAGATTCGGTATTGCTGTCCGACTCTGTTCCCGTAACGGTTTCTTCCACAGCAGGATCTTTGTATGTGTACGTGTTGGATTCACGGAAAATCGTACTGTTGGAACCCATCTGGCACACTTTAATGGTATCACCGTCTTTGACACTGTCTTTTGGAATAATCAGACAACCGGAATTGCTGAAGGTTGTATTGACTTTCTCGTCATTTACAAATACCTTACTCCACTTGGTGAAGTTGTTTCCATAGACAAACACTTCCGATCCGCCGATGGAATCCGACGTCTCCGATACAGTTACATCGTCAATTCCCATTACAATGTCGGTTGCAGGGTATTTGTCTTTGCCATCATAGCAGTAACGGTTTCCGTAAAGAATGTCATACTGAAGATTATCCAGTCCGTCCAGATATGCAGTGTGGTCTGTGTTGTTCATCTGGGTCTGATGGTAATTTAAGATGGTTCCCTCATGAATACCTGTGGAATCCGTAATGCTTGCCATCAGCTGGTATGCATACAGATCTGCATCCTGCTTCTTTAATCCCATGTTATTCCATGTAACATATTTTGTCTTGTAGATATCACCGGATTTCATATCGGAGTCTTCCAGACCCATGGTTGGAAGATGATCACCGAACGCTACCACGATGGTATCTTCATCTCTCTTGGAGAGCTCTGTAATCAGATCATTCAGGAATGTATCTACTTCATTTAACTGGTTGACGTAATAAGTCCACTGGTTTTTCTTTTCTTCATCATCCACACCGCTGACGGTATATACCGGATTTGCGATAACCGGAGTCTTTGGATAATCACCATGTGTACCTACGGTAATGGTGTAGGTAAAGTCCGGCTGATTCGGAGTGGAATCCAAGGTTTTGATTGTTTCAGGAACAAGAATATCATCGGTAGCCCAGCTTCCGTTTGGCGTATAACTCTGAATGTTCATCAGTTCCTTGCTGGTGAAAGTATCAAATCCCATCATGGAAAAGGCATTGACACGGCTGTAAAAGTTACCGCCGTTGTTATGTACGGCGTGGGTTCCATATCCGATGGAAGCCAGATCAGCAGCAGTGCTCTCGCAGTCTGTCTTTTTCAGGATTGTTTTATACGGATACTCGCCGGTTCCGAAGTACTGCATACTCATACCGGAGAGAACTTCAAACTCAGTGTTTGCGGTTCCTGCGCCAACAACTGGAACTGTCAGGTAACCACTCGTGTAGTTCTTCTCGAGATTGTGGAAGGTAGGAATCGGATCCTGATTATAATTCAGAAACTTGATCTCATCCGGATCACAGAATGATTCAAGAAGAATACAGATAATATTTGGTGCATTCTTTTTGGTGACAGTTGTTTCTTTTTTCGTGTCATTTACATTTTTTTCAATCGAAGCAATTTTCTGCTCGGAGTAGTCATCCGGCTTGCTCATTCCACGGTCTACCACACTCGAAGAGAATCCATAGATAAAACCGTAGTTTTCATATCCCTGTGCAATGTTGGAGAAGTAGCTTGCAACAACATTGGCATTCTGTGCAGCAGAGGTTGTAACAGGAAGACCGACAAACAGTACCGATACAATGGCACCTACTACAACAATTTTATGGGTCTTGCCCTGATAGCGCGGTCCTTTAATGAAGAGTGCAACACAAAACAGAAGGAACAGACCGAGCCCGATGACTACGATGGTAGCTTCTTCTGCCGTGAAATAGTTGGTATTGTTCATGGCAAACAGATCATTGATACATTTAAGGTCTGTAAAGCCAAATGGTGTTACACGGTTTGAAAGGATGCATCCGTTAATGATTCCAAGGAGCACCCAGAAACCGCTGATAATGATCCGCCAGAATGCACGTCTGCGGAACAGATAAACAAAGCTTAAGGATGCAAATACAATAAAGGCATTATAAAAAAATGCACCGGTATGCATCCCAACGAAGGAACATGCCGAGAGAAAACTCCTTCGGGAAAGAACCTCCACCATAAATACGATCCCACAGGATATCAACATGTGGAACAGCAGGGAATATTTATTCAGAAATGAGATCCGACGCAGGTAAGCTTCGGAATGTTGTTTTTCAACTCTGGTGAATAGTTTTTCTTTGATAATACTAAAAAATTTCTTCATCTTTACCTCTCCTTTACTCGAACTATAGATTACTAAAAAAGGATAGTAAAGACAAGAGGTAAAATTTATAAAAAAACCCCGTTAAAAACGAGGTTTTTTTGCAATATGAATAAATTGTGAACAAACGGTGTTCTTATCGGTTGGAACGTCTCCAGATGTGCATCTGGTCTGCCTCTTTGATCAGATCATCACGGAAGTCCGGATGTGCAATGGAAATCAGAGCCTCTGCCTTCTGCCAGGTAGATAATCCCTTTACATTGACCATGCCATATTCGGTAACGACATAGTGGGTATTTGCACGGGTGTCTGTGACAATAGAACCTTCTGCCAGGGTCGGGCGGATGCGGGAATGCATAACACCTTTCTTATCCGTGAATGTGGAAGAACAGCAGATAAAGCTCTTTCCACCTTTGGACATATAAGCACCGAGAACGAAGTCAAGCTGTCCGCCGGCACCACTGATGTGTTTGGTTCCGGAAGACTCGGCACTGATCTGTCCGAACAGGTCGATATCTACACAGTTGTTGATGGAGATGAAGTTGTCCAGTGCTGCGATGGAGCGGATATCGTTGGTGTAACTGACAGGTGCGCTCATCAGTTCTGGATTTTCATCCAGATAATCATACATCTTCTTGGTTCCGGCACCGAAACCATATACCTGACGGTAGCGGTCAATGTTTTTGCAGGCACCGGTAATCTTTCCGGCTTTGGCAATGTCTACGAATGCATCTACATACATTTCTGTGTGAACACCAAGATCCTTTAAGTCGGACTGTGCGATCAGGGAACCGACTGCGTTTGGCATACCACCGATACCAAGCTGCAAGCAGGCACCGTTTGGAATCTGGTCTACGATCAGCTGTGCAACTTTCTGGTCTACTTCGGTAGCAGGACCGCCGGCACCGAGTTCTCCGATTGGAGGATTGGAGCCTTCTACGATTGCATTGACTTTGGAAATATGTATACCGTTTTCTGTTCCGCCAAGGCAGCGCGGCATATTTTCGTTGACTTCTACGATGATATGTCTGGCTGTCTCACACATCGCACCAAGATGGGAAGCACTTGGCCCGAAGTTGAAGTATCCATGCTTGTCCATTGGAGCAACCTGGAACATTGCCACATCATCCGGACAATCCAGCTCACGGTAATAACGAGGGAGCTCGGAATAACGGATCGGGCTGTAGAATGCACAGCCACGTGCGATCATATGACGTTCGATTCCGGACATATGCCAGGAATTCCATGTAAAATGCTCGCCGGCGTCTTCGCGCTCAAATACGGCAAGCGGTTTTAAGAGGATTCCGCCACGCAGGTTGATATCCTTCAGTTCATCGGTACGCTTGGCAAGTGCTTTGTCCAGTGCATCTACGGTGTTGGTACACCAGCCATAGTCTACCCAGTCACCGGATTTGATTACTTTTACGGCTTCGTCTGCTGAAACGAGCTTCTGTCTGTATTCTTCTGAAAAATCCATTCGTATAAGACCTCCTTGTATGTCTTAGCGTGAAGTTGTGAACAGAAATGCAACAACTTCGTTAATTTATTAACAACATTATAACATTTATGGATTTCAAAAACAATGGGGAGTGCTGGAAAACGTAATTATTCTGTGGTACACTTTAAGGGAAAAAGTCCTGAGGTAGACAGGGAGAGGGCATATAGAAGATATTTGAGAGAAAAAATTCTAAGATAGACAGGGCAGGGATATATGGAAGATTTTTAAGTTGAAAAGTCCCGAAGAAGAGTCAGAGTGGGATATATAGAAAAAGTTTCCACTGATATGTCCCGGAAAGCGTTAAAAATGGGATATAGAAGTGCAGATATTATGTATATGTCCCGAACGAAAATAAAAGTGGGACATAAAAGAAGAAATATTGTGCATATGTCCCAAACGAAAACGAAACCGGGACATAAAAGAAGAAATATTGTGTATATGTCCCAAACGAAAACGAAGCTGGGACAGCGAAAAGAAGATATTGTGTATATGTCCTCAAATGTTCGACATCGCACATGGTATCTCTATGAAGAAAATATTTACAGGAAGGAAAAGAAGATGGAGAATCATACAATTGTTACTTTAAAAAAGGGAGAAGGCCGCACGATCAAGGCGGGTGGCGCATGGATTTTTGATAATGAGATTGATACGATTGTGGGGACATTTACCAATGGAGATGTGGTGACGGTACATGATTTTGACGGATATCCGATGGGAAAGGGATTTATCAATCAGAATTCGAAGATCCGTATCCGCATGCTGACCCGTCATGCGGATCAGGAGATCAACGAAACGTTTTTGTACATGCGTGTGAAAAATGCGTGGGAGTACCGCAAGCAGGTGATGGCGGGTGGCAATGACAGCGTGCCTGAAGCGGATGATGTAGCAGAGAAAGTGTTTCCGGGAATTGGAACGACAGGAAGACCGGATTTGAATTGCTGCAGAGTAATCTTTGGAGAAGCAGATTTTCTGCCGGGACTGGTCATTGACAAGTATGCGGATGTGCTGGTGGTGGAATGTCTGGCACTCGGTATGGAGCAGTTCAAGGAAACAATCGTTTCATTATTAAAAGGGGTACTGAAAGAGGAAGGTATTTCTATCCGTGGAGTCTATGAGAGAAGTGACGCCAATGAGCGCAGGAAAGAAGGACTTCCGAAGGTGAAAGGATTTATTGGGGAAACATTTGATACAGAGGTGGAGATTACGGAAAATGGCGTGCACTATCTGGTCGATGTGGTAAATGGTCAGAAGACGGGCTTTTTCCTGGACCAGAAGTATAACCGGCTGGCAATGCAGCGGATCTGTAAAGGAAAGAGAGTTTTGGACTGTTTTACACATATGGGAACGTTTGCACTGAATGCAGGAATCGCAGGTGCTTCCGATGTGACGGGACTTGATATTTCGGAATATGCGGTGCAGCAGGCAAATGCCAATGCCGTGCGTAATCATCTGGAAGATACGGTACATTTTCGCTGTGCAAATGTACTGGACGAGCTTCCGAAACTGGCAGAAGCCGGAGAAAAGTATGATGTAGTCATTCTCGACCCGCCGGCATTTACGAAATCCCGTGAGGCCACGAAGAATGCCATCAAAGGTTATCGGGAGATCAATATGAAAGGGTTAAAGCTGGTAAAAGACGGCGGATACCTGGCAACCTGTTCCTGTTCCCATTTTATGACACAGGAACTGCTGGCAAAGACGGTGAAGGAAGCTGCAAAGGCGGCACACAAACGGCTGCGTCAGGTGGAATTCCGTACGCAGGCGCCGGATCATCCGATTTTGTGGGCAAATTCTGCGAATGTGCCGGAGAGCTATTATCTTAAATTTTTTATTTTTCAGGTGGTGGATGAGAAATAATCCGAAGAATGCTTATTTATAGGGGTTCCGGAACAATTCTCTGATATGAAATAAAAGACTGACACACCTTTTGACACACTTTTATAGAAAAATATCTCGAAATAAGCAAATCCTCTTAGTTCATTTGCGCCCTTGTTGGATTGTGCTACACGATTTTCAAGGGAAAACGAAAATAGCCGCCATTACTGCGAATAATGACGGCTGTTGATAAAACAGTTACTTAATATATTCGGGTAAGCCGCTTCTCTGGCTTTCCCTTTTTCTACGCATAATATAACATGTCTTATGAGTTGATGCAAGGAAAAGTGTAAAACGGTTCATAATTTATAACATGTCATGTTTTCAGATCAGTGATGACTTATTTCGGTTATAATAAAAGGAGAAAGCTCTCAATTGACTAACCGGGTATAAACTCCATATAATAGTGGTAACCGAATGGAGGAGCTATAGAAGGAGGGAGCATTATGCAGGCATTATCAAAAGCAAAAGTTGGTGGAAATTATACCATTCAGTGGTTATTCGGATTACCGGAAGTTGTAGAATTCCTGCACCGCCATCATGTAGAAGAAGGTGGCAGCGTACAGGTGATTCAGAAATTATCCAATGGGCTGATCATCGGTGCCAATGGAGAACGGTTTGCCATGGGAAATGAGATTGCAGATCGTATTCAGGTATGAATACACCCGGCTATAGAAAACAGACACCCCGGTATCCGTTATAAAAACGGCTGCCGGGGTGTTTTGGGTAAAAAATGAAAAGGGCAGTATACTTGCATTTTAGAGAGCATTATGGCATAGTTGAAAAAGAAAATCGAAAGCGAAGGATGAAAAGAAGAAAAATGAAGTTTCGAAAAGCTAAGCAGGACGATAAGGAAGAAATTCTTGCGCTGTATCAGTCACTGATCGGTACTCCATACTGCGCATGGGGCAACGGGTATCCGGGAGAACAGGAATTTGATTATGATATGAAAAGAAATGCTCTTTTTTGTATGGAAAATGAAGATGGAGAAATCATTGGCACGATCACAGTGGATGAAGATCCGCAGGTGGAAGCACTCACCTGCTGGTCCAAAACACTGCAGCCGTCTGCGGAGCTTTCCAGACTCGGGGTGCGCACCGATATGCAGAATCAGGGAATTGCCCGGCGGCTTCTGCAGCATGGCATGGAAGAATTGAAAAAACAGGGAAAAAAGAGTGTGCATTTTCTCGTGTGTAAAACAAATAAAAAAGCGCTCCGTTCTTATGAAAAACTGCATTTTGACGTAGTGGGAGAGAGCGATTTATTTGACGAGGACTGGTGGTGCTACGAGAAAGAACTTTAAAAATCAAGTACAGGAAGTTGGAAAATATGCAAATAGGACAGAAAAAAACAACGGGACAGAAGATGAAAAAAGAGAGGAACAGGGGAAGAGAAACGGATAGAAAACCGAACATAAGCCAGATACAAAAAACAGGCGAACACTGCATTTACGCAAAAAGATGCGGAGGATGTGACTATCAGGGAATTTTGTACAGTCAGCAGCTTTCCAAAAAGCAGAGTTACATGCGCAAACTCATGGAACCGTTTGGAAAGATCAATCCAATCATCGGGATGGACGATCCATACCACTATCGGCATAAAGTACAGGCGGCTTTTTCCTGCAATAAACGCGGACATATTGTGGCAGGCGTATATGAGAAACATTCGCATGACATCGTGGATGTAGAGCAGTGCCAGATCGAGGATGCACAGGCAGATGCCATTATCCGTGAAATCAAAAATATGATGCGTTCTTTCCGGATTCGTGCATATGATGAGGATACCGGATATGGGCTGCTGCGTCATGTGCTGGTGCGAAAGGGCTATCACAGCGGACAGATTATGGTGGTGCTTGTACTGGTATCTCCGATCCTTCCATCCAAAAATAATTTTGTCAAGGCACTGCGGAAGAAGTTCCCGGAGATCAGTACAGTAGTGATCAATGTCAATGACCGCAAGACCAGCATGGTGCTCGGGGAGCGCAATATTACGGTTTATGGAAAAGGATTTATTGAGGATGAACTGTGCGGATGCACATTTCGTATTTCACCGACTTCATTTTATCAGGTAAATCCGCAGCAGACAGAAAAACTCTACCGGAAAGCCATTTCCTGTGCCAAACTGACGGGAAAAGAAACTGTGATCGATGCGTACTGCGGTACGGGCACGATCGGGTTGATTGCCAGCAGCCGCGCAAAGCATGTGATCGGAGTGGAGTTAAACCGTGATGCGATAAAGGATGCTATCTCCAATGCAAAGCGCAATCATATTCACAATGTTACTTTTTATAATGAAGATGCCGGACAATTTATGGTAGAGATGGCAGAAAAAGGAGAACATGCGGATGTGGTCATTATGGATCCGCCGCGTACGGGAAGCGATGAGGCGTTTCTTTCCTCTGTAGTGCGACTGGCTCCGAATAAAGTCGTGTATGTATCCTGTGGTCCGGAAACGCTGGTGCGGGATCTGAAGTATCTGACAAAGCATGGATACCGGATGAAAGAGTGTACACCGTTTGATCTTTTTCCGTTTACGAAACATGTGGAGACGGTTGTTCTTCTTTCCCAACTCCGTCAGAAGCCGGATGATTATATTGATGTGGATATTGATGTTGCTGAATTGGAAGGTACTTCAGCAGAGACAAAGGCAACCTATGAAAAGATAAAGAAGTATGTTGCAGAGCATAATGATGGGATGAAGGTTTCGAATCTCTATATTGCTCAGGTAAAACGGAAATGTGGTATTGAATTGGCTGAGAATTTCAATTTGCCAAAGTCGGAGGATGCTAGACAGCCACGGTGCCCGAAGGAGAAGGAAGAGGCAATTGTGGAGGCACTGAAGGCGTTTCAGATGATATAAACATACTGGAGCAAGTTTATTTATAATTAAAATTGAGGTTTTCATATATTAGGATGGAACTTATACTTAATCAGAAGAGGTGATTTAAATGTGGCTAGAAACTAATAGATTGATTATTCGATCCATACAGCGCGGAGACGAGATTATCTTTTCTGGTATGTCTCAAGATGGGAGTCTTAGTCAAGTTGGGTTTGATGCTAATTGTTCAGAGTGGATCAATGATTGGATTGAAGAGGCTTTAAAATTAACAAATAATGATAATCCAAGAGAAAATTATATACCTTGCACTGTTATACTAAAAGAAACAGAAGAGGTCATAGGCTCTGTTGGTTCTACATATTATGAAGATGTGGATAAGGTTGGTATTTGTTATTTTATAGGAACACCTTTTAGGAAAAAAGGATATATGACAGAGGCGATAAATGCATATGTTCAGTTTTTCTTTAAACAATATAGTGAGTCTGAAATAATAGCAACTATTCTCGATGCGAATACACCATCATGGAAAGTAGCAGAGAAATCTGGTTTCAACTTAATAGAAAAGAAAATGTACAAAGATATTGATGATGAAAAAGAAGAATTGTATCGCTTTTATGTAATACGAGGCCAGGAGGATAAATAAATGGAGATAAGAGTAGTTAATCATAATGATATCGAGGAGCTTGCCGGAGTAATGGGACAGGCATATTCAGAGGAGCCTTGGAATGAGGCTTGGGTTCAGGAAAAGGCAGTAAGAAGAGTGCAGTCCATTTTGTGTGGATTTGAAGCCCTGGGTTTAGCTGCAGTAGAAGACGGTGAAATTATAGGTGGTCTTTTGGGATTTGTGGATCCTTATGCAGACTATGATATGTTCTTTGTTTCAGAAATTTTTGTTGCTCCAAAGTGGAAGAGAAAAGGAGTAGGGCGTAAGCTGCTTAGTGCCTTAGAAGAGCAACTTAAAGTAAAGGATATTTATACAATAGAACTTATTTCTATAAATGATAATATAGAGTTTTATAAAAAATGCGGACTAAATAATGGTGATGTTAATTGCTTGGGGAAGTCTTTTTAATAAAGGAAAGGGGCATTTTATTTATGAAAAAAAGATATGTTTTTGCTCAGTAGTCTGAGCTTAAAATAAAAAGAATAGTTAAGCTCAGATGAATCCTAAGAAATTATATTTAGGAGGATACTATGAGCTATATTAGAGCAGAAGAGGTTCTGCCAAAAGAATTAATAGAAACTATTCAGCAATATGTAAATGGAAAAGCAATATATATTCCCAGCACATCTAAAAAGGAGTGGGGAAGTCATACTGATACAAGACAATATCTGATACAGCGAAATCACGAGATTAGCCAGAAATATCAAGGTGGTAGTTCTATTGCCAGTCTTGCCATGCAGTTTTCACTTTCGGAGAAAAGTATTCAAAGAATCGTTCGCGAAGGAAAGAGAAAATCTGGCAAGTTGTGAAGAAAAGTGCAAGTGGGATTTTTAAGATATAATAGTGCTGAATTTGATTAAGAATTAGAGATAAGGTGGGCTATTTTAGCCTGCCTTTCATATTATTGGAGGATATTAACAATACGAACAATTATAGAATTATAACATTAAGAGAACGGCCGGAATTAGTAGCTATTGCAGCTGAGTGGTTTCATAGTAAATGGGGTGTGCCGGCAGAGGCATACCTGGAGTGTATGAAAGCGTATTTATCAGGAAAAACCGAGTATGGTTGGTATATATGCTTATATGATGAATCCATTGTCGCAGGACTTGGGGTAATAGAAAATGACTTTCATGATAGAAAGGATTTGACTCCAAATGTATGCGCCGTATATGCTGAAGAAGAACATCGAGAAAAGGGACTAGCTGGGAATTTGCTAAACAAAGTTGTTGATGATATGAGAAATAAAGGAGTAACGCCTTTATATTTGGTGACGGATCATATTGGCTTCTATGAACGATATGGATGGGAATTTTTATGTATGGTTCAAGGTGATGATGACCCCAAAATGACAAGAATGTACATCCACAGATAAAAATGATTGACAAGCGTTACAAACAAGAGTAATCTTAACATAATAATTTTTGAAAGCAATTATGAAATGAAAAAATCTAAAGCCCGGAAAGGGGAAGAAGATAAGAGAGAGCTTTGCCAAAGAATATCAAAGTTCCATAGCTATTTGCGTGAAATGAAAACTAAATATGCACCAAAAAGTGTAGAGGATTCCGATTGGAGTCCTCTTTTTAAGTTAGCGGTAGATGATTTTGAAACAGTGGATTATTACTATGAGCTTTTTATTTTGGAATCCACGGAAGAAGAACAAAAGAAAATTTATGAAGAATTGAAAAAGGAGATTGAAACTATTGAGAGAAGACATTTTAACTACAGAATTGCAGAAGGTGAGCAGCGAGTCGCAGAGAAGAGAGCTGTATAGCATGGATTGGCTGGATGATAAAGATAAAATAATTGAAGGTGCATTTGCCGAGTGCTATTTAAAAATGCATCCTATGATTTGTATTCATGGGATTTTATTTACAATTGATGGCATTGTATCTGATGAATCTGGAATTAAGAATGATATTTATTCTATGGTCCGTCCTTATGTAACATCGGGGCTTGCAAGAAAAGTGGAACAATTGTTGCAGACGATTAAGCTGGAGGCGTACTCAGAACCACTGCCACTCCAGACGGATAGGATTCGTGTGGCAAATGGAACCTTGTTCTTGAATGGGGAATTTTCAGAACAGAAAGATTTTTGTCTTAACCGATTACCAGTAATATATGATCTTGATGTGGAAAAGCCGGCAAGGTGGCTTAAGTTTATGGAGGAACTTTTAAATCCGGATGACATTTTGACGCTTCAGGAGTACATGGGATATATGTTATTGCCAACCACGAAAGCACAGAAAATGATGCTTATCATTGGAAAAGGTGGAGAAGGAAAATCTCGAATCGGTCTTGTACTTAGAGAATTGTTTGGAAATAATATGTATTCCTGTAGTTTACAGAAAATAGAGGTAGATAAGTTTGCTAGAGCAAATCTGGAATATATGTTGATTACGGTGGATGATGATATGAAGCTGGAAGCTTTGCCTCAGACAAATCATATAAAAAGTATCGTTACACTGGAGGATCAGATTGATTTGGAGCGTAAAGGCCAGCAGAGCTTTCAGGGTGTGGTATATGCCAGGCTGATAGCATTTGGTAATGGCGGTCTTCATGCACTTTATGATAAAACGGACGGCTTTTATCGTAGACAGTTGATACTGACTACGAAGGATAAGGTTGATGGTAGGGAAGATGACCCTTATCTTATTGATAAACTTAGGAAAGAAAGGGATGGGATTTTTCTTTGGGCACTTGAAGGATTACAAAGACTTGTTTCGAATAATTATGTGTTTACGGAGAGTGTGGATGCCAAGCAGAATTTGGTGGATGCACAGGAGGAGGGAAATAATATCCTGGCATTTATGAAGTCTGAAGGTTATCTACAATTTGAAATCGGGAAGAAGATTTCATCAACGGATTTTTATAATATCTATGTAAGCTGGTGTGAAGATAACCTTGAAAAACCGAGGGCTTCTGCCGGCTTTTTGCATTATATAAAGGAGAATCAGAAAAGATATGGACTTATTTATGATGCGAAATGTATTGGTAATCGTCGAGGCTTTCACAATGTATGCAAAGCGGAGTTTACGCCGGTTACCGGCAAAACACCGTTTGACTGATATAGGTAAAATACCTGCTCATGCTGCTCAGCCTGATATATATGGAGCAGTGTGAGCAAGATGAGCGGACTTTTTAGAACATTAATTAGAAAATACGGAGGAAAATAATGATTAGTATGACAAGACAACAGCAGGGAGACTTTAATCGCTGCTGTGATTTTTTAGCAAGAATGATTGAGAAATATGGAGATAGCATAGAACTTGGAACCGCGCAGAAAGTAGCATTGATATATGAGTGGACTAATGCGTCTGGAGACAGGCAGGATTATATACTTAATCTTGAATATTCACGTGTTGCGTGATAATATAATATTGACGCTTAGCGTGAAAGGAGCAAAGATATGGCAGATTATATTATGAATGATGATAGAGACGCAAAAGATATTTTAATTGAACTAAGGGAAAGTACCGGCATGAACAGGCATCAGTTTTGTGAGTACTTTGAAATTCCCTATATGACAGTTAGTGACTGGGAGCATGGAAAGAAGCGTGTTCCTAAGTACTTTCTGCGACTGCTTGAGTATTATGTGAAGGCAGAGCAGATGAATAAGGCGAAGGAGGAACAGAATAATGGCTAAGAATAGAGTTATTACAGTTCAGGGAATACCGGTTACGGTATCGTATGAAGACATAGATGACTATATCTGTATTACAGATATAGCAGCTGCTAAATCGGATAATTCGCGAGCTGCGGATGTTATTCGAAATTGGTTAAGAAATAGAAGCACTTTGGAATTCTTATCAACATGGGAAGAAATATATAATCCGAATTTTAAAGTGTTCGAATCTGAACACTTTAAAAAAGAGGCAGGACTTGTTACGTTTACACCAAGCGTATCAGAATGGGTAGAAAAAACTAATGCAGTTGGACTGTATGTTAAACGTGGAAAATACGGCGGAACATTTGCGCATAAGGATATTGCATTTGAATTTGCTTCTGCTATCAGTCCGGTGTTCAAATTGTACCTGATCAAAGAGTTCCAAAGACTAAAGGAAGCTGAAAATGATTTGCAGAAGTTGGAATGGGATGCAAAGAGATTTCTATCCAAGAATAATTATTTAATTCAAACGGATGCGGTTAAGAATTATTTGATTCCTGTATGCAATTATCGTGAGGATTTACAGTGGCTTCCTTATGCAGAAGAGGCGGATTTACTTAATGTAGCATTATTTGGTTTTACTGCAAAAGCTTGGAGAGAGGCTAATCCAGAGCTTGCAAAAAAGAGTAATGTTAGGGATTATGCAACAATAAATGAATTAACTGTTCTATCGAATCTTGAATCGCATAACGCACAAATGATTCGAGAGGGAATGGATAAGAAAGATAGATTCGAAGCGTTGAAGGAGATTGCAGAGTATCAACTTCGAGTCCTAAATGAGGCTGAAAAAATCAGCAATAGGATTGAGGAACAATAGTATTCAACCATTTTGTCGGCATTGGCAAAATGGTTGATATATATTTTGGAGGAGTGATTATTTGAAAAAGCAACGATGTTACATATATACAAGAGTATCTACTGCCATGCAGGTCGATGGGTTCAGTTTAGATGCTCAGAAGGAAAAACTTAAGAAATATGCTGATTATCAGGACATGGTTGTAGTTAGAGAGTTTTCTGATGAAGGTAAATCCGGTAAAAATGTTGATGGCCGTCCACAGTTTAAGGAAATGCTTGAACTAATTGAAGCAGGCACAGATGATATTGACTATGTTCTTGTTTTTAAGCTTTCTCGTTTTGGAAGAAATGCCGCTGATGTACTTAGCTCACTGCAAAAGATGCAGGATTTCGGAGTCAATCTGATCTGTGTTGAGGATGGCATTGATTCTTCTAAGGATGCCGGCAAGCTTATGATTTCGGTTCTATCAGCTGTTGCAGAAATTGAAAGAGACAATATTCTTGTTCAGACTATGGAAGGTCGTAAGCAGAAGGCCAGAGAAGGAAAATGGAATGGTGGTTTTGCTCCATATGGATATAAGCTTGTAGATGGATCATTATTTATTGCGGAAGATGAAGTGGAAGTAATAAAAATTATCTTTGATAAATATATCAATACAACTATGGGAGTAGCAGCAATTGCTGCGTTTCTCAACGAAAGCGGTTATGTGAAAAAGAAACGCCAGAATAATACGATTGATGGCTTTGCGGCATCCTTTGTCAAAGGTGTAATTGATAATCCTGTTTACTGCGGTAAATTAGCCTATGGAAGAAGAAAAACAGAGAAGGTCCAGGGAAAAAGAAATGAGTTTCATGTTGTAAAACAAGATGAATTCATGGTTGTAGACGGAGAACATGAAGCAATTATCAGTGCAGAAGAATGGAAGGCGGCTCAGGATAAGAGAAAAACTACGGGAGTGAAGCGCGTTAAGACGCATAGCCTTGAACACGAACATATTTTGACCGGTATTTTAAAGTGCCCGGGATGTGGTGCCAATATGTATGGTAATGTAAATCGTAAGAGACATCCAAAAGGTGGCACTTATAGAGATTATTTCTATTATGCCTGTAAGCATCCTACTGGGACCACGGGACATAAGTGCGATTACCATAAGCAATGGGGACAGGATATTGTAAATGATGCAGTAGCTGAGCTGATTAAGAAAATGGTTACTTCTCCGGACTTTGAAAAGGGTATCAGAGAGAAGATTGCAGCCAGAGTTGATACCTCTGAACTGGAGCAAGAGCTTGATGGATTAAAGAAGAAAATGAGGCAGCTTGAGGTGTCAAAGGACAAGATAGCTATCCAGATGGATAACCTTGATGTGACAGATTCCATGTATGAGAAGAAATATGATGACCTGCAAAAGCGTTTTTATGATAAATATGATGAAATGGCTCTGACAGAAAATCATATGGATGAAATACAGAGTCGCCTGGCACATATTCGAAGAAAGCAGTTGTCAGGGGACAGAATCTACAATTTCCTAATTGCCTTTGATAAGTTATATGATAAATTATCAGATGCAGAGAAGAAGGAATTCATGGGAACCTTCGTGGAAAGCATTGAGCTTTATCCGGAACGCCTTGAAAATGGCAAGTTTCTAAAACATATACACTTCAGATTCCCAGTATATTATAATGGTACTGTGATAGATGATATAAGTTGGGAAAATGAAAGTACCGTTGAGACGGTTGTCTTACTTTCCAAGGGCGCTAAAGGTCCGGTGGACCTTTGCTCAGCGCGCACCGAAGTGGAACGGAGAATGGCCGACAGCAGAAAAGTGAAGGTTGACTTCTCCCTGGAGGATATGGATTTATCTGAATTTAAGGGAAAAGCAACTTATGAGCAGATAAAGGCATATGTACTTGAAAAGACAGGACTGAAGGTTTCATCACTGTATATCGCACAGATTAAGAAGAAGTGTGGATTAGATGTCGGTGAGAACTTCAATCCGGCTAAATCAGAGAATGCGAGACAGCCACAGTGTACACCGGAGAAGGAAGATGCGATTATGCAGGCATTTAGACATTTTGGAATCATATAGATTGTGGATAAGCAGTATCATGTGTTAAAAATATAGTGAAGTATGGAAAAAAGGACATTCCGGAACTGTAGATTTTACAGGTCAGGGGATGTCCTTTTTACTGATATGGAAGTGTTCAAGGGACAAGGTAATGATACTGATACCAGTGAAGAATTCGAGAAATACTTGGTCCTATGTCAAGATTTAGTACAAGTTAAAATGAGAAACTTTTCCCATTTTTAACCCGCCAGAAGCTCAGCCTCAGTGTGTGTTCTTTCATACAATCGTTCGAATTCATTTGGTGACATATAGTTACAATGGCTATGAATTCGTTTCGTATTGTAGAAAGCTTCCAGATATTCGAAAATCAAGCAGTATGCCTGCTTGTAATCGTGAATTTTAAAGCGGTTGAGCCATTCACGTTTGATAATCGAATGGAAGGATTCAATGCAGGCATTATCCCACGGAAATGCTTTCTTTGAGTAACTACGCTGCATATTTTCTGTTACTTTTTTATATTCCGTCGCAACGTACTGACTGCCACGATCAGAGTGAATGATCAATGGCTGGTCGATATTTCGGCGAGCTTTGGCTTTGTTTATCGTATCAATCACGCAGGATACTTCCAGTGTTTTTGAAAGTGTCCATGCTATGATTTTTCTGGAAAATAAATCCATAATACTGGTCAGATAGACAAATCCGTCTATTGTCCAGATGTAGGTGATATCCGAACACCAGACGGCATTCGGGCGGTCAGGATTAAACTGCTCATCGAGGATATTTTGTAATTCAGTGCTGAAATCAGAATCTTTTGTGGTAATTGTCCATGGCTTGCTCCACTGGGCACGGATTCCCATTTGACGCATGTATGTACCAACAGTTCTTTCCGAAATGACTTCACCAGTTTTTCGAAGTTCTACAGTGATTTTCGGAGCACCGTAGTTCTGCTTGGAATCATCATAAATATCCTGTATTTTTGCTTTTACAGCTTTACGATGTTTTTCTGTATCAGAAGGTACGTGGTGGAGCCATGCAAGATATCCTGAGCGAGAGACACCTAAAAATTTCAACATTCCGGAGACGGAAACCCGGCGTCCAGCCTTTTGGGCAGCTTCCGTCTTCTCAGTTACTTCGAGATAAATGGCTTCCGTCATTTTCCCAGAATGTTGATTGCTTTTTTTAATACATCAAGTGCATCTTGGGCATCACGTAATTCACGTCTGAGACGGGCGATTTCCTTCTGTTCATCGGATGCGTAATTACCAGAACCCCGAACAGGAATATCACCGGATTCACGGAAGTCTTTCAGCCACTTTGTTAGTGTGCTGTATCCGATGCCAAGATTTTCTGCACATCCACGTACACCGAGATCTTTATGATCTTGATAATACCGGATTGCATCAAGTTTAAATTGTTTGTCATGTTGCATTGCCATATGAGATCCTCCTTCAGCATGTCTCTATTGTACCATGTTAATATGTATTTGGAATTTCTCATTTTGGCTTGTACTATTTATATTCTAGCACCAACTTACAGGATCAGGGAATGCTACATTCATTCAGCAGGAAGGGTAACCCCTATGATAATGCCTGCATCGAATTCTTCCATTCTGTATTAAAAAAGGAAGAAGTATACACAACTACATATTACACATTTGAGGAGGCTAAATCAGCACTCTTTGAATATATAGAGTCATTCTACAACCGAAAAAGGCGCCATAGTGCTCTTGATTACAAGACACCACAACAGGTTGAAGATGAGGCTCTAGCAGCCTAAGAAATAATTCTCTCGGCATATGTTATGCTGGGAGAAAAGTTCAACTTTTTGTGTCAAAAGTATTGACATAGATCCAATTCCCTGTTATGGTACGACTCATGCGGATTATTTCTACGGAGAAATCCCCTGTGTGAGATGTCTGACGAAGGAAGAGATTAACTCTGCTTACGAAGAAAATACCGGATACCTGATTGTTTCGGAATTTAAACGCATGAAGAAGGATGTAATGGCAGTTCCTGCAGTGTTGTGCAAGAATCATGGTCCTTTTTCCTGGGGCAAGGATGCAAAGGAGGCCGTCCACAATGCGGTGGTTCTTGAAGAGGTTGCCAAGATGGCATATCGAACCGAGCTGATTCATCCGCAGGAATTACAGGATAAGCATTATTTCCGTAAGCATGGTACAAATGCATATTACGGACAGAATTAACAGGATATCGAGAGGGTATAAAACAGATGAAGATGAAAACAGCACCTATGGGGTGGAACAGCTGGGATTGTTATGGAGCGGCTGTTACAGAAGATATCGTACGACGGAACGCTGAATTTATGGCTGAGCATCTGAAGGAGTACGGTTGGGAATATATTGTGGTGGATATCCAATGGTATGAGCCTTATGCTGCAACCAATGAGTATCATCCTTTTGCGGATGTAGTAATGGATGAGTATGGAAGACTGCTTCCCGCAGTAAATCGTTTTCCTTCCGCAGCAAACGGTGCGGGCTTTGGACCATTGGCAGAATATGTCCATTCTCTTGGATTGAAGTTCGGCATTCATATTATGAGAGGGATTCCACGACAGGCTGTACATCAGAACACGAAAATCATGAACAGTGACAGACATGCCCGGGAAATTGCCAAAACAAACAGTATCTGTGCCTGGAATACGGATATGTATGGTGTAGATCCTGAGAAAGACGGGGCATGGGAATACTATAACAGTATTTTTGAATTATATGCTTCCTGGGGTGTGGATTTTATTAAATGTGATGATATTGCACGGGAACTGCCACATGAGGAATCCGAACTGATTATGCTGAGCAAAGCATTGCATGGTTGCGGAAGACCCATGGTTTTAAGTCTGTCGCCGGGACCTGCTCTTTTAGAAAAGGCAGAGCTTTATAAGCAGATTTCCAATATGTGGAGAATCACCGATGATTTCTGGGATAAGTGGGAACTGTTATATGATATGTTTTCAAGAGCAGAAAAATGGTGCACCCATGCAGGTGCAGGGCACTGGCCGGATGCCGATATGCTTCCGGTCGGACCGATACGGCAGGTATATGATGTGAATAACTGGACGAATTTCACACAGGATGAGCAGATCATCATGCTGACACTCTGGAGTATCATGCGTTCTCCTTTGATGCTGGGAGGAGAGCTGACAGGGTTTGACGAATTCACTATGAATCTGGTAACCAATTCTGAAATACTTGCCATGCATGCAAATGCACGGCATTCGCATCAGGTGTGGAGACGTGAAATCGATGGTATAGAGCATGCATTGTGGATTGCAGCAGATACAAAGGGTGGATATTATGTCGCGGTATTTAATCTGGGTGATAAAGACAGTGACATATCCATACCGCTTGCCGATCTGGAGATTTATGATGGAGTAAATGGAACGGAGCTTTGGAGCGGAGAGCACGTGGAAGAGCCAAAGAGCCTTAGTGTGTCATTAAAGAGTCATGGTGCTAGGGCATATCATTTTACGTACAACGAAAAAGCATACTACTGTTAATGTATAGATAAGAAACAAAGATAAAATAGTAAAAATAGAATAGAACAAAGAAAGAATATGGAGATAAAACAGAAAGGAATAAACAATGAATGTAAATCCTATAACAAGATTGGATTATCCAGATCCGGACGTGATCCGCGTAGAAGACACCTATTATATGGTATCCACAACCATGCACTTTATGCCGGGCTGTGAGATTCTGCAGTCTTTTGATCTGGTGCACTGGGAGCATGTGACTTATGTCTATGAGACGTTGGATCATACGGATGCGCAGCAACTGAAAAGCGGTCAGAATATTTACGGACAGGGCATGTGGGCAGCTTCCCTGCGCTATCATGAAGGCCGATTTTATATCTGCTTTGTGGCAAATGATACCCGTAAGACTTATTTGTATATTTCGGAAAAAATAGATGGTCCATGGAAAAAGCAGCTGATAGAAGGCTTTTATCATGACGGCTCTTTATTATTTGATGAGGATGGCAGAAGCTATATTGTATATGGAAATGATGAAATCTGGATTACAGAATTGAATGAAGATTTGACTGCACCAAAGAAGGACGGATTACATCGTCTTTTAGTCAGTGATCATAAGAACCCGGAGCTAGGCTATGAGGGTTCTCATATTCAAAAAATAAACGGCTATTATTATATTTTTCTGGTTCATTCCCTGAGAGACCGCTGGATGCGGACGGAAGCATGCTTTTACAGTGATTCTCTGGAAGGAGAATTCACGGGTGGAGATGTACTTTGTGATGATCGTGGATATTGTGGACAGGGCGTGGCACAGGGAGGAATAGTGGATACGCCGGATGGAAAGTGGTATGCAATGCTGTTTCAGGATTCCGGAGCAGTTGGACGGATTCCTATTCTGCTTCCGGTTACCTGGAAGGATCATTTTCCGTTTTTTGGACAGAACGGACATGTGCCGGAAGAAATAGAGGTTCACAGTACCAGACCAGGATATATTTATCAGCCATTAGTGGGAAGTGATGATTTCTGTAATGGGCTGCTTCCGCGCTGGCAGTTTAATCATGATCCAGATCCACGGTACTATCATCTGGATGCATTGCAGGGAACCTATACAATTACAACACGGGAAGTTTGTACAGAGCTTACACAGGCAGTAAATACGCTTACGCAAAGGATGAGTTATCCGTCCTGCGCAGCTGAGGTTACGGTTGATGCTTCTGCATTGAAAGAGGGCGATGTCGCAGGTTTGTGTGCGTTGCAGGGCTGTTATGCTGCAGTTGGCATTACAAAACGTCATGGAAAATATGAAGTCCTTATGCTGGATAAAAAAGAAGATGGTATATTGGATATGACGGAAGGAACTGTTGTTGAATCACACCAGATGGATTTTCGTCTTGAGGCAGATTTCTGTAACATGAAGGATGAAGCACGCTGCTATTACCGGGTAAATAAGGGAGACTGGCTACCCATCGGAACCGTGCATAAGCTGTACTTCAAGCTGGATCATTTTACTGGTTGCCGGTTTGGTCTGTTCTGCTATGCGGCAGAGGAAATAGGAGGAAGTGCCTGCTTCCGGGATTTTAAGTATTATGATGTTGATGAAATCTCATAAAGATAGAACTGCATAAAATAAGTGTCGGAATTTACTCAAATTTTTCCTACTTTGGACATTGGTTTTTACAACGGTATTGTATAGTGAAGCAGAGGAAAAACAAATATGGAATGCTGCAGAAGAGATTGTGTTGAAAGAATTAGTGTATATTGAAAGCGTGGAAAGCTCCTTCGGGAGCTTTTTGCTGTTTATAAGATAAATTCTGTCGGAGCTTTTGACTTAATGATTTGATTTATAAAATTGGCAATGATACAATTAGCGTAATTTGAAAGAAAGCAGAGAAAATATGAGTGAAAAGTTACTGATTGTTGAAGATGACAAAAAATTAAATGATGGAATCCGTCTGGCTTTAAAGAATGATGCTTATTTCTTTTATCAGTGCAGAACTTTGCAGGAAGCTAGAGAAATCTTGAAAAAGGAAGATATCACATTGGTTTTATTAGATGTGAACTTGCCGGATGGGAATGGGATTGATTTTGTAAGAGAAATAAGGAAAAATAGTCAGGTGTCGATTATTCTGCTTACAGTAAATAACATGGAAGTAGATATTGTAACAGGATTGGAAGCTGGGGCAAATGATTATATTACGAAACCGTTTAGCTTGATGGTTTTGCGTGCAAGAGTGTCTGTGCAGCTTAGAAATAAAGAGGCAGCAGCTAAAAATTCTATGGAGCTTGATGGATTTGAGTTCTATTTCGATAAAATGGAATTTTTCAAAGATGGAGAACCTATTGAACTTAGTAAGACAGATCAAAAGCTCCTTAGAGTGCTGTGTGAAAACAGAGGAAAAGTATTGAAACGGGAATATCTGATTGACGAGGTATGGCAGGGAGATACAGAGTTTGTGGATGCTCATGCTCTGACTGTTGCAGTCAAACGCCTCAGGGACAAATTAGAAGATGATACGCAGAAGCCTGAATATATCAAGACAGTCTATGGAATTGGTTATACCTGGGCGGTGAATGGATGATAGAACTAATTATATTGATTGTAGGAATATTTGTTTTAAGTGGAATCTTCTGGCATAGCATTTTTTATCAGAAAGAAAAAAAGCTTTTGAACCGGCTGCAGCAAATGCTGGATTGTGCTATAGATGGAGAACTGGAACGGACAGAAATATCAGAAGAAAAGTATTCTGCTCTTGAAAACAGCATGAAACAACATTTAGACAGTAGCTTTCTGGCAAGAAAGAACCAACAGGAAGAAAAAGAAGTGATACAGAAACTTATTTCCGACATAGCGCATCAGACCTTGACTCCTATTTCAAATTTGAAAATTTATGGGGAAATACTCTCTGAAACAAATCATGAAAATCAGGAGGAGATAGCTACCATTTTGGAGCAGACAGAGAAATTAGATTTCCTGATACAATCATTGGTCAAATTATCACGGATGGAGAGTGGAATTATCGCAGTACATCCGGAGGATACTGCTATTGCACAGATGTTTGCATCCGTACAGCAGCAGTTTAATGTAAAAGCAATGGAGAAGGATATTTCCCTGAGTCTATTTGACACGGATTTACATGCTATGTGTGATGCAAAATGGACTGTGGAAGCACTTGGAAATATTGTAGATAATGCGATTAAATACACAGCATGTGGGGGAAATGTTCAAGTAAAAGCCGAGCAGAATTCTTTCTTTGTAAAGATTGATATCATTGATGATGGCATTGGAATAGAAAAAGAAGAAATACCAAAGATATTTGGACGGTTTTATCGGAGTCTGTCAGTGGCAGACCAGCCAGGAGTAGGAATTGGCTTATTCCTTGCAAGAGAGATCATTCAGGCACAAAATGGGTATATAAAAGTGACATCAGAGAGAGAAAAGGGCTCTACCTTTTCTGTGTTTCTCCCGATATCAAAAAAGGAATAGTATCAAAACTGTGATATTTCAGAAACAAGATGGAGACATTGTTATGATAAAGTCTGTATTGTAAAGATCAATACAGGCTTTTTTGATGGGAGGATGGCATGAATATATTAAAAGCAGTGAATTTAAGAAAAATATATGGACAAGGAGAAACAGAAGTCAAAGCCCTTGATGGTGTAAATTTAGAAGTGGAAAAGGGGGAGTTTGTAGCGATTGTTGGAACTTCTGGGAGCGGAAAGTCTACGATGCTTCATATGATTGGAGGATTAGATAATCCAACATCTGGGCAGGTAATTGTGGATGGACAGAACTTAAGCCATATGACAGATGAAGAGCTTACCATTTTCCGACGCAGGAATATTGGTTTCGTATTTCAACAGTATAACTTGGTTCCGATGCTGAATGTATGGGAAAATATTATTCTTCCTGTGAAACTGGATGGAAAAAAGGTAGAAAAAGGTTATGTAGATGAAATCATAGATACACTGGGCATTCGGACAAAACTGGAAAATCTTCCAAGTGCACTGTCAGGGGGGCAGCAGCAAAGGGTGGCAATCGCAAGAGCACTAGCGGCAAAACCTGCTATTTTGCTGGCAGATGAACCGACAGGCAATCTGGACTCAAAAACGAGTCAGGATGTATTGGGACTTTTAAAAGTCACCGGTAAGTGTTTTCATCAAACAATTGTAATGATTACTCACAATGAGGAGATTGCCCAGATGGCTGACAGGATTTTACAGATTGAAGACGGAAAAATTGTTTCAGACAGTGGTTTGGTATAGTGAGGGCGATTATATGGTAAAAGTAGAGAATAAAGAAACGTTACGATTATTGACGAAACGTTTTATGAAAATGAACCGAGCAAGAAATATTATTGCTGTTATTGCAATCATGTTGACATCACTGTTATTTACAAGCCTCTTTGTGGGGAGTGTATCCATGATACTTTCCAAAAGAGCAACGGAAATTAAGCAATTTATGGATTCATCCCATGCTATTGCGCAGAATTTGTCAGAAGAAGATGCGGAGAGATTGCAAAAAACAATAGAACAGGATGAAGATGTGGAACGATATGGTTCCGGTATTTTTCTGGGAGCTGGAATGGACGAACGGTTTGGATTTTCCGTAGAGGTCCGATATGCAGATGAAAATATGGCAGAAAGTTTTAATTGTCTGCCAACTACAGGAAGATTGCCGGAGAAAAAAATGAAGTAGCACTTAGCAGCACGATATTGGAATCTCTGGGTGTTACACCAAAGATTGGGGAAGAAGTAACGCTGACCTGGGAAGTAAATCCCATGCTGAAACAATATAAGACAGATACGTTTCAGATATGTGGATTCTGGCAGGGGGATAAAGCTGTTTTAGGTCAGATGGTCTGGGTATCCGAAGCCTATGCAAAGGAGAATCGTTATCCCGTTACGCAGGAAGAATTAGAAAATGGCATCTACAATGGAGGGAAAGAGTATTCTGTCTGGTACAAGAACCTTTGGAATCTGGAAAAGAAAACGGAAAAGATATCCAAAGCAGCGGGATTTACGAAAGCTGGGACAGGAATGGAAGTCAATCCGGCATATAATCTCTTTGAAGAGGATTCATTTTCATTTTCGTCTTTAATTATCATGATTCTATTTGTCATATTAGCTGGATACCTGATTATTTATAATATTTTTAACATTTCTGTGAAAACGGATATCCGGGCTTACGGATTGTTAAAGAATGTGGGGACAACGGGAAAGCAGTTGAAGAAAATTGTACATATGCAGGCGTGGAGATTATCAGCTATTGGCATTCCAATCGGATTGCTTTGTGGTTATCTTGCAGGTCTTTGTATGGCTCCGTCCTTGACTGCAGATGCTGAAATTAGTGCACAGGCAGGAAAAACGGCTCAGACAGTAGTATCAGCCAATCCTTTGATTTTCCTTGCAGCGATACTTTTAACGCTTTTAACGGTGTATCTCTCCAGTCTGCAGGCTTGTAAAATGGTGGAAAGAGTTTCGCCTGTGGAAGCTCTGCGTTTGGCAGAAGGAGAGCAGTCACATAGGAAAATAAAAAAGAATACTTCTGCAACCTGGTGGGGGATGGCAGTTCAAAATGTGTTACGAAATTGAAAAAAGGGATTGATTGTTATGCTTTCTATCGCTCTTTCTATGGTGGTTGTCAACTGTATCGTGATGTTGGTGCAGGGATATGATTTTGAGACTTACCAGAATATATTTTTAGCATCTGATTTTCAACTGGATCAGATGACCGACACTTTATCGAATACAAATTTTAACGGTATTACACCTGAAATCAAAGAGATTCTGAATAAGTGTCCGGAAAGTGAGAAAACAGGATATGTGTATTATTCGGAAGAAAGACATAAGATGGAACCGGCACTTTTGAAAACGTGGGAGACATTGGCAGAAAAAAACAAAGAAAACTGGACAGATTATGAAAAGCAAATCTGGGAGGAAACAAAAGCGGATAATACTGTAAAGGTTCATTTCCTCGGAATTAGTGAAGCGGTGTTTGATATGTTAGAATGGAAAGGGGAAAAATGTTCCTGGAATACGTTTAAAAGTGGGGATTATGTGATTGTGGACTATAGTGATAAATATACAGAACAACCAGTTTCTTATTATCAGTCTGGCGAAACTTTTAAAATGGAGTACGGAAACGGAAAGCAGAAAGATTATGGGGTGATCGGAGAAGCTATGATGCCATATTCCCTGGATTATCCGTATGCAGATTCTGTTTATATTACAGTAATGGTCCCAGAAGAAGAGTATATCACCCAGACAGAAAATCAATCAGCAATGTATGCTGCTATTGATGCCAAGAAGGGAGAGGATAAGCAAGTAAAAGAATACATTGATAAAAATGTTTTGAAAGAAAATGATATGATAAATGTTTTTTCTGTATTGGATATGAAGGCGAGCTTTAGGCGATTTGTCAGTAAATATTATATGATCGGTAGTTTTCTTGTCGTTATTTTAGCCTTTATTGGCATTATGAATTTCTTTAATACAACAGCAACTTCTGTAATTAGCAGAAAAAAAGAACTGGCACTTTTGGAAGTTGTTGGAATGACGAAAAAACAGATATCGAAAATGCTAGTGGCTGAGGGATTCCTATATTTGGGAGGCGCATTTGTGATTGCAGTATTGTTAGTTGTGGTTGGAGCAAAGCAGATTTTAATAAATACGTTTGGTACGGCATTTTTCTTTCAACTGCATCTTACAATCGTACCGTGCCTGCTTATGGTTCCGATATTAAGTGGAATTGCATATGCGATTCCAAAGTATCAGTTTAAAAAGATGAGTCAGGAAAGTGTAGTTGAAAGAATTCGTAAGGAATAATAACAATATCCTTACCTAAAATGAAATTTTAAATTCCATTTTAGGACAGAAAAATATTTTACGAATGACCTATACTTTTACATGAGAGATGGTTATAATAGAGTTGAGGTTAAAGGAAAGGAGATGTTTTACATGGAAGCTGTAGTAAAGGATATGAATGTTGTAGAAGATAGAACAGCAATGGAAACATTATTTTCTTATCTCGATAAAGGAATTGATGATATGGAAGCAGGGCGGCTTCATACCGTTGATGATGCATTTCAGATTATCAGAGATAGGATGAAAAATGAATTATAGAGTACTAATCACAGATGAAGCAACGGATGATGTATTCAATTTGGTTAAGTATATTCAGGTTGATTTATGTAATCCAGATGCTGCAAATAAGTTATATACGAATTTAAATAGGGAAGTCAATAACATGGGTGACTTCCCTTTAAAATTTGCTGATTCAGGGATAAAGTATAGAGGATATATAATACATAAAAAGATATATCAGTCATATTTATTGTTTTATATCATAAGTGACGAGAATCAGACAGTATATGTTCTTCGTATTTTGAAGGATATTATGAATTGGCGCAATATATTGCAAAAAAAAAATATCTATCATTTTTCAAATTATAGATGATAAAAGTAAGTGGTCGGAATCAAGCCTCCAAGTCTTCCAAAGATTTGGAGGTTTTCTTCTGCCCATTTTCAGAGGAGAATAATTTTCGAAACAAACAATCAGTGATACAATGTCCTTGAAGGTATTCAGGATAGAATTGGAGCGACCGTTGATACAACGGACCAGGAATCCTCACGCTTGTCATCAAATACAGCAGAAGCATTGTCGAGGAATTCTTTTTTCCAGTTGCGGAGCAGATTCGGCCGATTTGGAAGAAATGCGGCGGATGTACTCAGTTCTTTATAGCTTATGGTGCAGATAATGCAAAAAATTGATTGTATAAAAGAAATGTGTAAGTTATAATATAGGTGTGGTCAGATGCCTTTTGGGGGATGACAATATTTGTTACAAAAAGGAGAAAGACCAGTAGTGAATACAGAATTGAAAAATGAAGTGAAAGCGATTATTGCAGGAAAAGAACCTGCACTTGCATAAAGTTATGTAAGAAAAAGAGCCTTTGAGTTAAAATGACTTGGAGGCTCCTGTTATTTTTCAGTAAGGAGTTAGGAGTAGTAAATGGATATTAATAGACAGCAGAAAGCTCCAATTTATGAGGCACTTGAGGAATTTAAAAAAAGAAGAGTGGTTCCATTTGACGTGCCTGGGCACAAAAGAGGCAGGGGAAACCCGGAACTGGTACAGCTGCTTGGACAAAAGTGCGTGGAACTGGACGTAAATTCCATGAAACCACTGGATAATTTGTGCCATCCGGTTTCTGTTATCCGCGAAGCAGAAGAACTGACGGCAGATGCATTTGGCGCAGAAAATGCATTCCTCATGGTTGGGGGAACGACATCGGCAGTGCAGGCAATGATATTGTCAACCTGTAAGGCGGGCGATAAAATTATATTACCGAGAAATGTCCATAAAAGTGCACTTAATGCACTGGTGCTCTGTGGGGCAGTTCCGGTTTATGTGAATCCGGAGATGAATGCGAAACTTGGGATTTCTCTCGGAATGGAAATAGACCAGGTTGCCAGGGCGATTGAGGACAACCCGGATGCAAAAGCGGTTCTGGTAAACAATCCGACGTATTACGGGATATGTTCAGACCTCCGGGCAATCGTAAAACTTGCTCATTCCAGAGGAATCAAGGTGCTTACAGATGAAGCACATGGGACGCATCTGTATTTTGGGGAAAACCTTCCGGTATGTGGTATGGCAGCAGGCGCAGACATGTCTGCCATCTCCATGCACAAATCCGGGGGAAGCCTTACACAAAGCTCCATCCTTCTTACCGGGAAAGCGGTAAAAGCAGATCATGTCAGGCAGATTATCAATCTGACACAGACAACCAGTGCATCGTATCTCCTTTTATCGAGTCTTGATATTTCAAGAAGAAATCTTGCGTTGCGGGGAAGAGAATCTTTTGCCAGAGTTGCAAAAATGGCAGAATATGCCAGAAATGAAATTAATTCTATTGGCGGTTACTATGCCTATGGGCGTGATCTGGTAAATGGAACCAGCATTTACGATTACGATGTCACCAAGCTGTCCGTTTATACATTGGATATCGGGCTTGCCGGAATAGAAGTATATGACCTGCTCCGGGATGAATATGACATACAGATCGAATTCGGTGATATCTGTAATATCCTTGCGTATATTTCCATTGGTGACAGAATTCAGGATATTGAGAGACTCGTAGGGGCATTGCAGGATATCAAGAGGTTATACAGCAGGGACAGGACGGGGCTTTTGTCCGGGGAATATATCAATCCGGAGGTGGCGGTATCTCCGCAGAAAGCTTTTTATGCAGAAAAAAAATCGCTAAGTATAAAAGATTCCGTGGGATGCATCAGTGGAGAGTTTGTCATGTGCTACCCACCGGGGATTCCGATTCTTGCCCCGGGGGAACGGATTACAAAAGAGATTGCGGAATATATTCTGTATGCAAAAGAAAAAGGATGCTCTATGCAGGGAACCGAAGATCCGGCAGTGGAATATCTTCAGGTACTGGCATGAGTGGCAACAGGAGGTAAAGATATGCAAATGTGGTTTTCGGAATATCATACAGTTAATGTAAAACTGGATGTCCGGATAGAGGAGCAGCTTTTTTCGGGGAAAAGTGAATATCAGAAGATAGATGTATTTAAATCCTATGAATTTGGAAAAATGGCAGCATTGGATGGTGAAATTGTTTTTTCCGATGCAGATGAATTTATATATGATGAAATGGTGACCCATGTGCCGATGGCAGTCCATCCCAATGCAAAAAAAATTCTGATTATCGGTGGCGGAGATGGGGGTGTGGCGAAAGAACTCATAAAATACCCGTTTGTTGAAAAGATTGACGTGGTAGAAACCGATAAAATGTTTGTGGATGTATGCAGAAAATTTTTCCCGGAGGTGGCATGTGGGTTAGAGGATCCCAGAATTTCAATGTATTATGATGATGGGCTTAGATTCCTGCGTGGGAAAAATGATGAATACGATCTGATCATCAACGATTCAACAGATCCATTGGGGCACACGGAAGGTCTATTTACAAAAGAATTTTACGGAAGCTGTTATAAAGCTCTCCGGGAGGACGGAATCATGGTGTATCAGCATGGAAGCCCGTTTTATGACGAGGATGAGGCTGAATGCCGGAAAATGCACAGAAAAGTCTACAAGTCATTCCCGATCAGCCGGGTATACCAGGCACATATCCCGACCTGTCCTTCCGGGTACTGGTTATTCGGATTCGCTTCTAAAAAGTATCATCCGCTGAATGATCTTGATGCAGAAAGATGGGATGCACTTGGAATGAAAACATGGTACTATACTACAAATTTACACCGGGGGGCATTTATGCTTCCAAAATATGTAGAGGACTTACTCGAAGAGGAAGAAACCCGGTAAAACAAATGATACAGGAGGAATAAAAATGAGCAGATTACTTATTATTGGATGTGGCGGTGTTGCACAGGTGGCAATCAGAAAATGCTGTCAGAACAGTGAAGTTTTCACGGACATCATGATTGCAAGCCGTACCCTGTCAAAATGTGACGATTTAAAGGCAAAACTTGAAGGGAAAACAGCTTCCAGAATTGAGACGGCAAGGGTTGACGCGGACAACGTGGAAGAATTAAAAACACTGATCCGTTCGTACCGGCCGGATGCAGTGCTCAATGTGGCACTCCCTTATCAGGATCTTACGATTATGGATGCATGTCTTGCCTGTGGAGTTGACTATATTGATACCGCAAACTACGAGTGCGAGGATACGCAAGATCCACAGTGGAGGGAAATTTATGAGAAGCGGTGCAAAAAACTGGGATTTACCGCTTACTTTGATTATTCCTGGCAGTGGGCTTATCAGGAAAAATTCAAGGAGGCAGGACTTACCGCAATTCTTGGAAGCGGGTTTGACCCTGGTGTCACATCGGTATTTACGGCATATGCGCAGAAACATTATTTTGATGAAATCCACACCATTGATATACTTGACTGTAATGGCGGAGATCATGGATATCCGTTTGCCACAAACTTTAATCCGGAGATAAATCTTCGGGAGGTATCCGCTAACGGTTCCTACTGGACGGATGGGCACTGGGTAGAAACCGAGCCGATGGAGTGGCGGGCACAGTATAATTTTGACCAGGTCGGAGAAAAAGATATGTATCTTCTCCACCATGAGGAAATAGAATCCCTTGCCAAAAATATTCCGGGTGTGAAAAGAATCCGGTTTTTCATGACGTTTGGACAGAGTTATCTTACACACATGAAATGCCTTGAGGATGTGGGAATGCTCCGGACAGATCCGATTATGGTAGACGGAAAAGAAGTGGTGCCGTTACAGGTGTTAAAAGAACTGCTTCCAGATCCGGCATCACTTGGACCACGGACAGTAGGGAAGACAAATATCGGATGTATTTTTAATGGGATAAAGGACGGAAAAAAGAAATCTATTTATATTTATAATGTATGTGACCATCAGGAATGTTACAAAGAAGTGGAATCACAGGCAGTTTCCTACACAACAGGAGTACCGGCAATGATAGGTTCCATGATGGTTGTGACAGGACTTTGGAAAAAGCCCGGGGTATTCAATCTTGAGGAGATGGATCCGGATCCGTATATGGAGGCACTGAATAAATTTGGTCTTCCATGGAAGGTAGTTGAAAATCCGGTATCCGTGGATTGTTACAAGACAGCAGACCCTTCTGTTCATATGGATTGAGCCGGAGGGAAGGATGAAGATTAATGAACTGAAAACTCCCTGCTATGTGATAGATGAGGGAAAACTGACAGAAAACCTGAAGATTTTGCATCATGTAATGCAGAGAACGGGCGCAAAGATCCTTCTTGCACAGAAAGCATTCAGCGCATTTTGTGAATATCCCCTGATTGGAAAATATTTAAGTGGGACGACGGCAAGCGGGCTGTATGAAGCACGTCTGGCACAGGAAGAGATGGGAAAAGAAAACCATGTCTTCTGTCCGGCATATCTGCCGGAAGAAATGGACGAACTGGTAAAAATATGTGACCATATTGTTTTTAATTCCGTTTCCCAGTTTCTGGTTCATAAGGAAAAAATCAAAGAAGCAGCCGCAGGGGTAAGCACAGGACTTAGAATTAACCCGGAGTGTTCTACACAGGAAGGGCATGAGATTTATGATCCGTGCGGTACAGGCTCAAGGCTTGGTATAACGAGGGCAGAGCTTGACAAAGCCATACAAAACGGTTTTGACCTGTCGCAGATAGATGGGTTTCACTTCCATACGCTCTGTGAACAGAATTCGGATGCCCTGGAAACGACACTTGATGCCGTGGAAAAAAAGTTTGGAGATCTGCTGTACGGACGGAAATGGCTTAATATGGGTGGCGGACATCATATCACAAAAGCCGGTTACGACATGGAAAAACTGGAGAACTGTATCCGGCGCATGCAGGAAACATATGATCTTGAAATTTATCTTGAGCCGGGGGAGGCAGTAGCCCTGAATGCAGGCTATCTTGAGACAACCGTGCTCGATATTGTCGAAAACAATGGGATAAAGATATTGGTTCTGGACACTTCGGCGGCATGCCATATGCCGGATGTACTCGAAATGCCGTATCGTCCGCCGCTTAAGGACAGTGGAAAAGCAGGGGAGAAAGCATATACATACCGGCTTTCTTCCTGTACCTGTCTGGCAGGTGATGTGATCGGTGATTACTCATTTGATAAAGAGATAAAAGTGGGCAACAGGCTTACATTCTGTGACATGGCAATTTATTCCATGGTCAAAAATAATACGTTTAACGGTATGCCGCTTCCGGACATCGCAGTTATGGGGGCAGATAAAGAATGCAGGGTAATCAGGAGATTTGGATATGAAGATTTTAAAGGAAGGTTGTCCTAGCAAGGATGGATTTCATATGCCGGCGGAGTATGAACCGCATAAAGGGACAATACTTATATGGCCGAAACGGCCGGGTTCCTGGATATATGGTGCAAAAAAGGCAAGAGAGGCTTTTGCGGATGTCATATGTGCCGCTGCGGAATCCGAGACGGTATATCTGCTGGTGGAAGCAGGGGAGCTGGATCATGCACAAATGATAATTGAAGCTGTCCGGAAAGAAAAAAACTATCAGAAAAATTATCCGGTCCATTATATGGAAATTGCATCGGATGATGCATGGGCGAGGGATGTCGGACCGACCTTTGTTGTCAATGGGCAGGGGCAGGTACGGGGAATTGACTGGTGTTTTAATGCATGGGGTGGAATCTGTGACGGATTGTATGCAGACTGGGAAAAGGATGATAAAGTAGCGTCCTCTTTTTGCCGGAAGACAGGATATGATCTGTATGATGCGCATCCGTTTGTGTTAGAAGGCGGGGCAATCCATACCGATGGAGAGGGAACCATCCTTGTGACAGAAAGCTGTCTGCTCAGCAAAGGCAGGAATCCGGAACTTTCAAAAGAAAAGATCGGACAGAAGTTAAAGGATTATCTTGGGGCAGAAAAAATCATCTGGATTCCATATGGAATCTACAACGATGAGACAAACGGACACATAGACAATGTCTGTGCATTTACCGCTCCCGGACATGTGGTGCTTGCGTGGACGGAGGATCCCAAAGATCCGCAGTATCCCTTGTCATCTGCAGATCTTGCAATATTGGAAAAAGAGACAGATGCCAGGGGGCGGAAGCTCATAGTCCACAAAGTCCCGGTTCCGGAGAAGCCAGTTTGTATAACGGAATATGAACTTGCCGGTTTTTCCTTTGAAGAGGGGGAGGAGCAGCGAAAAGCAGGGGAGCGGCTTGCCGCAAGCTATGTTAATTTTTATATTACAAATGGAGGAGTCCTGATTCCCCAGTTTGAGGATGAAATGGATGCAGAGGCTGTGAACATCATAGGGGGGCTTTTTCCCGGAAGGAAAGTATACCCGGTTTACGCACGTGATATTATTGTCGGTGGTGGGAACATTCATTGTATTACACAGCAGATACCGGCTGATTCCGGGAGGATGGGAGGAGCATGATATGAGAAAAACCACAGTGGCTGCCATACAGATGGGCTGCGGCAGCGATGTAAAAGAAAATATAGAAAAAGCATCGGAACTGATCAGGGAGGCCGCTGCACAGGGGGCGCAGGTCATTCTTCCTCCTGAACTTTTCGAAAGACCGTATTTCTGTCAGGAGAGAAGGTATGAATATTATGGATATGCAAGAACGCTGGAGGAAAATGATGCTGTCATCCATATGAAAAAACTGGCAAAAGAGCTGGAAACGGTGATTCCGGTGAGCTTTTATGAAGCCGGGGATCACAGACAGATGTTCAATTCCGTGGCAGTCATTGATGCCGATGGAAGTGTGTGCGGCATTTACAGGAAAACACATATTCCGGACGACCATTATTATCAGGAAAAATTTTATTTTACGCCCGGTGATACAGGGTTTCGGGCATTTAAAACCAGATATGGGACGATTGGGGTTGGAATCTGCTGGGATCAGTGGTTTCCGGAGACGGCAAGAGGCATGGCACTAAAAGGGGCGGAACTCCTTTTCTATCCAACTGCAATCGGAAGCGAGCCGATACTTGGCTGCGACAGTATGCCGCACTGGAGACGGTGCATGATGGGGCATGCGGCATGTAATCTTATGCCGGTCATTGCTGCAAACAGGATCGGGACAGAAACCGTGGAACCGTGCGCGGAAAATGGACAGCAGAGCTCAGCCCTCACGTTTTACGGTTCCTCTTTTATCACAGACGCAACAGGGGAAGTGACAGAAGAGATGGACAGGGTATCAGAAGGCTTTATCCTGCATACGTTTGATCTGGATGAAATAGAAGAAGAAAGAAGAAGCTGGGGGCTGTTCCGGGACAGAAGACCGGAAATATATTTGAAAGAATAGTGATGGTGCGGCTGCACATATGGAAAATTTCTGTCATATGATAAAGCATACCTGAATAAAATGAAAGGATGCAAAAAAATGGCAATATTTACCAATCAGGCACAGCTCCGCTATGGAAACGCTGTAGCCAATTCCAACGTTGCAGTGGGAGAAATCCTTGAGGTACTTGCCGCAACCAAAACTGCGGTACGCAAAACATACGGGCAGAATGACCGTGTCACCTATGTTGTGAGCATAGTGAATTCCGGAAATACAGCCATGACAGGACTGACGGTTGCAGATGATCTGGGGGCATATGCATTTGGCACAGACACACTGGTGCCTCTGACGTATGTGGCAGATACCGTGCGTTATTATAGCAATGGAATCTTACAGACAACACCGGCAGTCACGGCAGGACCACCCCTTTCCGTTTCCGGGATCAGTGTACCGGCGGGGGGAAACGTGACCATTGTATATGAGGCAGAAACCAATGCGTTTGCACCTCTTTTGGCGGAATCGGAGATTACCAACACGGTGACCGTTTCCGGAGGGGGAATTACACCGGTTACCGCAAAGGAAACCGTCATCGCGGAAAGTGGTCCGAAGCTGACAATCACCAAATCCGTCAGTCCGGTTCCGGTTACGGAAAATGGAACACTGACCTATACGTTCCTTATCCAGAATACCGGAAATACTGCGGCACTGGCGGCAACCGGCGCAGTGGTGACAGACACATTCGATCCAGTACTTTCGAATCTTGCGGTATCGTATAATGGAACGGCTTGGTCGGATCCGGCAAATTATTCCTACAATGCTACGACCGGTACTTTTGCGACGCAGGAAGGGCAGATTACCGTACCGGCAGCAACCTTCACGCAGGATGCCACAACCGGCGAGTGGACAGTGACACCGGGGGCAGGCACACTTACCGTAACCGGAACAATCTGAGTTTTCTTTTCAGGGGATTACCACGAAATGGGTGGTAATCCCTTTTTGCGTGACATGGCGCAGTGCTGAGTGAACAGTAACGTGGTGCTTGCATTTCCGGTATAGTTATGGAATAATTAAAAGAAAACATATGAATGCAAAATATAAAGTATAAAGGACAAGGTGAGAAACTGAAAGATGAAAAAGTATATGGGGAATAAAAAGGAAGTACTTTTATTTTATCTTCTGATGATTGCGGTGATTGGCTGGTTTGTGGTAGCGGAGACAGTGTATCCGTCAGAACGTATCAAAGCTTCCAGACCGGAGAATCTTACATACAGGGGGACATTTACCTGGCAAAGAGATCAATGATGACCATTATGGACAGAAGCGTATTATATCAGATTAACAGTCTGGAGAAACCACAGAAAATCAGTGGATTCTTAAAAGAAAAAGGGTATTCCCGGCAGAATCTTGTAGATCTGCGCAAAGACGAACAGGCAATCTGCCTGAACGGAACGTATGTACATATGAACCACATGCTTGCAGAAGGGGATGTTCTGACCGTATGGATTCGGGAAACGGAAAATTCCAGACAGATCCGTCCGGTAAAACTGCCGTTTGCCATCGTTTATGAGGATGAGGATCTGCTTGTGATAAACAAACCGGCAGGAATGCCGGTTCATCCATCCCGCGGGAATCCGGAGAATTCTCTCGGCAATGCACTGGCATGGTATTTCAAAGAGCAGGGGGTTCCCTTTGTGTTCCGCTGTATCAACCGGCTGGACCGGGATACCTCTGGGCTTACGATTGTGGCAAAACATGCGGTTTCTGCGGCGATCCTCGGGCAGATGGTGCGGGCAAAAGCCGAGCAGGGACTAAAAGCACCCGGGATTCACCGGACGTATCTTGCGCTTGTGGAGGGAAAGGTTGTGCCGGTTTCCGGCGTCATTGATGCACCGATTGCCAGACAGGAGGACCGCTGCCTGCGCCGCGTTGTTGATTTTAAGCGGGGAGACCGGGCGGTGACGCATTACCGGGTTCTGACCGGATGGCAGACCGGAAATGCACAGAAGTTCCGAAGTCTGGTGAAACTTCAGCTGGAGACCGGGAGAACCCACCAGATCCGCGTGCATATGGCATATCTGGGACATCCGCTGGTGGGGGATTTCCTGTACAACCCGGCATACGGGGAAAATCAGATTGACCGTCGGGACGATGAAAATTCCGGGGAGAGACAGATTTTTCAGGGAAAGACTTTTTCCTGTGGAAAAGAGCAATATGATATTGGCCGTCAGGCACTGCATGCATGGAAACTTTCGTTTCCGCATCCCATGACCGGACAGCCGATGAACTTTACGGCTCCGCTGCCACCGGATATGCAAAGGCTGATACCAGAAGAAGCATTGCCTTCTGTGTAATCATAACAGGGTAACATGCACAGATGTGGATTATATGCGCTGTGCACAGATATCCTGCAGGCAGCAGTGTTCGCAGTGCGGAGTCGTGCGTGCGCTGCAGATGTCACGTCCGTGCAGTACAAAGCGGTGACATAAATCATTCCCTTCTTCCGGCGGAATGATTTTCCACAATTCCATTTCCACCTTTTTTGGCTCTTTGATATGGTCGACCAGACCAATCCGGTTACACAGACGGATGCAGTGCGTGTCCGTCACGATGGCTGGTTTTCCAAAGACATCTCCCATAATCAGGTTGGCACTTTTACGCCCGACACCCGGCAGCTTTAACAGGGCATTAAAATCGTTTGGAACATTTCCACCATACACATCCCGCAGCATCCGCATGCAGGCACTGATATCCCTTGCCTTGCTTTTTCCCAGTCCACAGGGACGCACAATTTCTTCGATTTCTTCCACAGGAGCATCTGCTAAAGCATTGACATCCGGGAATTTTTCATATAGTTTGGGTACGATCATATTCACGCGGGCATCCGTACACTGTGCCGCCAGCCGCACACTGACGAGCAGCTTCCAAGCCTCATTGTAATCTAAGCTGCAGGCCGCATCCGGGTATGCCTGCTTCAGTCGCGCAATCACTTCCAGTGCCAGTTTCTTTTTTTCATCTATATTCATCATCCTATATTCTCCGTAACTTTCTGTTATGTGTAAGCAAATTTATTATACCACGTGCCAAAACAGAAGCAAATGGATTTGTGATCCTTATCCTGGTACTTATCTTTTTCCCAACACACAGGAAGAAGGGAATCATTTCTTTTGAAAGAACAAATTTGCAACTGCTCCGGAGTTCCATCAAATAACGCAAATAGCGTAATCCTGCAAACTCGCAAATACGTACGTGAAATCAGGACCGGAGCTGACTTGCAAATTTTTCTGGAAAAAGAGAATGACTCCCTTCTTCCGTCGTTTTGAAAAAAACTTATGTTTAAACCAATTCCCCTCCCGAAAAAAATATGCTATATTGAAGTAAATTTCTGGAAAACACAATGGAGGAAAACATGGAGAGAATCAATGCAGTTACCTTTGCACCATTTTGTGCAAGAGGTACCTTTGAAAAAGAAGAAACCAGACAGAGTCTGAAACTGATGAAAGAAAAGACGGGAGCAAACTATGTGATTTTTGCACCGAACGGTGTGCAGAAGACAGCATTTTCCGAGAACATTGATTACCGGACCAAGCGGAATGTATCGGATGAGGAGCTGACTGCCATGATTGCTTACGCAAAACAGCTTGGCCTTAAGGTGGCGTTAAAGCCAACGGCAAACTGTGAGGACGGAACATGGCGTGCACATATCAATTTCTTTGATGAAGATGTCGTGTGTGAACCGAAGTGGAGCAATTGGTTCGCCTCTTACCGGGCATTTCAGGAACACTATGCCAGACTTGCGCAGCAGTGCGGAGTGGATCTGTTTATTGCAGGCTGCGAGATGGTGCAGACCGAGCACCGCGAAGCGGAATGGCGGGAAGTGATTGCGGCAATCCGCCGGAAGTATGATGGACTGGTTTCCTACAATACGGATAAGTACCAGGAACACAATGTGAAATGGTGGGATGCGGTAGATGTGATTTCATCCAGCGGGTATTATCCGATTGACGATTGGGACAATCAGCTGGATCGTATTGAACAGGTGGTAAAGAAGTTTGATAAGCCGTTTTTCTTTGCGGAAGCCGGCTGTATGTCTGTGAAAGGTTCCAATCAGGTGCCGAATGACTGGGGCGTGCGTGGGGACTATGATGAAAAAGGACAGGCAGACTGGTTTCAGGCGATGTTTGATGCCTGCGAAAAGAGAGACTGGGTAGGCGGATTTGGCATCTGGGAATGGGCTGCATGGCATGGAGACGGCAGAAATCCTGTCAAAAGAGGGGATTATGAAGTCTACGGAAAAGCGGCAGCAGACATCATCTATCGGAAATTTTCACAAGTTTCAGAATGAAAATTTAGCTTAAATTTCGACTAAAAACATATTTACACAAACTTAAATTATGGTATACTTAAATAAAAAGCTGAATAGAAGGGGGACCCGAAATGAGTTATATGGATACATACAAAAAATGGTGCACAGACAGTTATTTTGATGAAGAAACCAGAAAAGAACTGCTGGCACTACAAGGAAATGATGCGGAGATTGAGGATCGTTTTTACCGCCAGCTGGAGTTTGGAACCGGTGGTTTGAGGGGTGTGATCGGTGCAGGAACGAACCGTATGAATATTTATACCGTCCGTCAGGCAACTCAGGGACTGGCAAACTATATCATTTCCCAGAACGGACAGGACAAAGGAGTTGCAATCGCATACGATTCCCGTATCATGTCCCCGGAGTTTTCCGATGAAGCAGCACTCTGCCTGAATGCAAACGGGATTAAGACTTATCGTTTTGAATCCCTGCGTCCGACACCGGAACTGTCATTTTCCGTCCGTGAACTTGGGTGTATTGCAGGTATCGTGATTACGGCAAGCCATAATCCGCGTGAGTACAACGGATACAAAGTATACTGGGAGGATGGCGCACAGATTACTCCGCCGCACGATAAAAACATTCTCGCAGAAGTGGCAAAAGTCACCGATTTTTCACAGGTAAAGACTATGCTGAAATCTGAAGCCGAAGCTGCCGGACTTTATCATACAATCGGAAAAGAAATGGATGACCGTTATATGGAAGAACTGAAAAAACAGTCCATCCATCCGGAGATCATAAAGGCAATGGCAAAAGACATCCGGATCGTTTATACCCCACTGCACGGAACCGGAAATCTTCCGGTGCGCCGCGTGTTAAAGGAGCTTGGATTTGAAAACGTCTATGTGGTAAAAGAGCAGGAACTTCCGGATGGAAATTTCCCGACCGTTTCCTATCCGAATCCAGAGTCGCCAAAGGCATTTGAGCTTGCATTGAAACTGGCAAAAGAAGTAGATGCGGATATCGTTCTGGCAACCGATCCGGATGCAGACCGTCTGGGTGTGTATGCAAAGGATACCAAGACAGGAGAGTATGTAAGTTTCACTGGAAATATGTCCGGTATGCTGATTGCAGAGTACATTCTGCGTGAGAAAAAAGCAAACGGAACACTCCCGGCAAACGGTGCACTGGTTGAGACTATCGTAACCACCGACATGGCAAAGGCAATCGCAAAAGCTTACGGAGTAAAACTGATCGAGGTACTGACCGGATTTAAGTATATCGGTGAGCAGATCAAATTTTTTGAGCAGCAGAACAGTTATGAGTACGTCTTTGGACTGGAAGAAAGCTACGGATGTCTGGCAGGTACTTATGCAAGAGATAAGGATGCCTGTGTGGCAGTCATGATGCTCTGCGAAGTGGCAGCATGGTGCAAATCCAACGGAATCACCCTCTGGGATGCCATGGTTTCCCTGTATGAGACTTACGGTTATTACAAAGAAGGTCTTGAGACTATGACCTTAAAGGGTATGGACGGAGCAGAAAAGATTCAGAGCATGATGAACGAGATGCGGAACAACCCGCCGAAAAAGATCGGTGCATGGGATGTTTTAGCACTTCGTGATTACAAGAAAGATACAAGAACAGATATGACAAGCGGAGAAGTTACACCAACCGGACTTCCGGAAAGCAACGTTCTTTATTATGAACTGAGCAACAATGCATGGTGCTGTGTACGTCCATCCGGAACAGAGCCAAAGATCAAATTCTATTTTGGCGTTGTAGGAACGGACATAAAAGATTCCGAAAAGAAACTGGATGAGCTGCGCAACGCAATGCTTACATACGCAGGAGAATAAAATTTATGGATGATCAGAAGAATATAAAACCGGATTTTTCCAAAGCAGGAGAAGACAGCATCCTCTATAAAAAAGAGGAGCCGAAGACAGAAAGAGAAAAGTTAAAGGAACTGCATGTAAAAGATAAAATATGGTATCTGGTTCATTACTATGGATTGCAGACCATGGTCGCACTTGCCATTATAGGAACCATCAGCTTTCTGATCATCCATTATATTACGCAAAAGGATACCGCACTGGAAATTATGGCAGTAAATGCCATACAGTCTGCTGACAATCCGGCTGGGGATTCCGGTTATTATAATGATTTCCTAAAAGAAAACGGACTGGATCCGGATAAAAGCGAAGTGCTTGTCAGCAGTAATCTGGGAGCCTCGGCAAATGAGAACGACGGGGCATCCGCAGAGAGCATTCAGATGATTCAGAGCCTCTTTATGACACAGTCCGTGGATGTGTTTTTTTCCGACTATGATTTCTTTTATTCACTGGGAGAATTCGATTATTTTACGGATATACGGGAATGTTTTCCGGAAGAGGTACTGGAAAAATACAAAGATGATATTGTGTATGTGAAAAGTACGGAGACAGGGAAAAAATATCCGATTGGCATAAAACTAAAAGGCAATGCGTGGGTGGAAAAAACCGGCTGGTATCCGGATACCTGTGTGGTAGGTCTGGCAGCAGGTTTAAAAAACAAGGATCTGGCAGTGAAATTTATAGAAGAAAACATACTGGAGGATTAACATGAGTATCGTATTTGATGAAAATCTGGATCTGTTTTGCCTGGAGACAGCGAATACCAGCTATATCATAGGTCTTGCAGACCATCGGACCTTTGTGGGTCACGTATATTACGGCAGGCGTGTTCGCAGACAGGATCTGCGTTATCTGCTCCGCACCGGAGAGGCACCGTTTGTTCCGTCTGGGAATGAAAGAGAGTGCTGCTCTTTTTATGACACATTTCCGGCAGAATATTCGGGAAACGGAGTGGGAGATTACAGGGAAAGCAGTATTGCCGTGCGTACACAGGCAGGTCAGCATGCGGTTATGCCGACGTATGTTTCCTATGAAATTACAGATCAGAAACCAGAACTTCCGGGACTGCCGTCCGCATTTGACAGGGAGCATACTGCACAGACACTGATTCTTCGCTGCAGGGATGAAGTGTTGCAGCTGGATGTGGATCTGTATTATACCGTGTTTGAAGAAAATGATATGATTACAAGAAGCGTGCGTATCTGTAATCACAGCAAAGAGGCTGTTTATCTTACGAAAGCATACTCCGCATGCCTTGATATGGATGACGATGGATACGAGATGCTGACACTTCACGGTTCCTGGGGGAGAGAGCGCCAGATGGATCGTCGTCCGATCGGTTATGGAAAGACCAGCGTGGGAAGTATCCGCGGGGAGTCTTCCCATCAGGAGCACCCGTTTATGGCATGGATGAAATCATCCAGTACACAGACCGCCGGCGAAGTATATGCCATGCATTTTATTTATTCCGGCAATTTTATTGCGCAGCTGGAAAAGAGCCAGTTTGACAGTATCCGCGCGGTGATGGGAATTCATCCGGCAGATTTTTCCTGGAAACTGGAAAGCGAAGAAGCCTTTTATACACCGGAAGTGGCACTTACCTTCTCCGCAGAGGGACTTGGAAAAATGACGAGAAATTTCCATGATTTCTATCGCCAGCATCTGATCCGCAGCAAATACCGCAACCAGAAGCGCCCGATTCTGATTAACAACTGGGAAGCTACTTATTTTGATTTTAATACGCAAAAACTTCTCGACATTGCAAAACTTGCATCCCAGTACGGTATTGAGATGTTGGTTATGGATGATGGCTGGTTTGGACACCGCAACGATGATAGTACGAGTCTTGGAGACTGGTTTGTCAATGAAAAGAAGCTGCCGGGCGGACTGAAATATCTTGTGGATGAAGTAAATAAGCTTGGTCTGAAATTCGGCATCTGGATGGAGCCGGAAATGATTTCCCCGGATTCGGAATTGTACAAAGAGCATCCGGACTGGGCAATTGCTGTGAAAGGACGCACCGGAACGCTTTCGAGAAATCAGTATGTCCTTGATTTCAGCAGAAAAGATGTGAGGGACTGCATCTATGAAAAGATCCGTGCAATTTTAAGCAGTGCCAATATCGAATATGTGAAGTGGGATATGAACCGTCAGCTTACCGATCTGGGAAGCCTTGCGCTTCCGGCAGACCGCCAGGGGGAGTTAAGCCACCGTTATGTGCTTGGTGTGTATGAGATGCAGGAACGCCTGACCCGTGATTTCCCGGATCTTCTTCTGGAGAACTGTTCCGGTGGTGGAGCACGTTTTGATCCGGGTATGCTTTATTACAGCCCACAGATCTGGTGCTCGGATGATACGGATGCAATCGAGAGACTTGGCATTCAGGAAGGTACGGCACTGATTTATCCACTGTCTGCAATGGGAGCACACGTTTCGGACTGCCCGAACCATACCGTGGGCAGAAATACCCCGTTTAAGACAAGAGGGGAAGTTGCCCTGGCAGGAACCTTTGGTTATGAGTTGGATATCACAAAGATTGCAAAGGAAGAGCAGGAACAGATTCCACAGCAGACAGCTATGTATCACAAGTATAACGATCTGGTAAGGGAGGGGGATTATTACCGTATCGCTTCTTACCGGGAAAATCATTTCTACGATTGTTATATGGTAGTATCCAAAGATAAAAAAGAGGCACTGGTTACTTTCGTGACCGTACACGCACGCCCGAATTACCACAGTTTAAAAGTACGCCTGCAGGGACTGAATCCGAATCTGGATTATCGTCTGGAAGGTGAGATGGAGAACGAATGCGTATACGGTGGAGATCTGCTTATGAATGCCGGTATGCTGGTTCCTTCCGAGCAGGGGGATTACAGAAGTTATCTGTACCATTTTGTGGCAGATTAATTGACAGAAGAAAAAAAAGAATGTAAAATTAACTTAAATTAGCCGGTTTATGTGGCTGCATAAATGAATGAGTATGAAAATATCGAGGGAATTATGGCAAAAGCAGTAAAACTTGCAGATATTGCGGAACAGGTTGGTGTCAGCACGGTAACTGTTTCAAAAGCTTTGTCCGGACAAAAAGGTGTCAGCGAGGAAATGCGGGAGAAAATAAAGAATCTTGCAGAAGAACTTGGATACCGCAGTCCTTCAGAGACGAAACGGCAGTCTGCGGAAAAACAATATAATATCGGAGTTCTGATACAGGAAGTATATCTGGACAAATACGATTCCTTTTACTGGAAAATGTATCAGGAAGTAAACAAGAGGGCAGTTTCCCGTGGGTGTTTTACGCTGCTCGAAAGTATTTCAAGGGAGAGTGTGCTGGAAAACCAGATGCCGCTTCTGCTTCAGGAAAAAAAGGTGGATGGTCTGATTATTCTCGGAGATATGACAAAGCCGTACATTGAACAGATTGAAAAAGAGGGCGGCGTGCCGGTGGTCTGTCTGGATTTTTATAACGATGCCGTTGGTCTGGACACAGTTATTTCCAATAGTTTTTACGGCACCTATGCACTGACGAATTATCTTTTTTCCATGGGGCATACAAAAATTGCCTATGTAGGAACGGTTGGCATGACAAACAGTATTACAGACCGATATCTTGGTTACCGCAAGTCTATGATGGAACACAGAGTGGATGTGCCAAAAGATTATGTGATTGATGACCGGGATACCAAAACCGGGCGGATGGATCTGGAAAAATATTATAAATTTCCGAAAGATATGCCGACGGCATTTGTCTGTAACTGCGATCTTGCAGCTTCGTATCTGATCCGGAAACTTGAAAATGAAGGCTACCGGGTTCCGGAAGATGTTTCCGTTGTGGGATTTGATAATTTTCTTTATCCGGGGCTGTGCGATATCGGAATTACGACATATGAGGTGGATATATCGGAGATGGCACGCAGAGCCATTCATAAGATTGTCCGCAAAATTGCAAATGAAAACTATACAGCCGGTGTGTTCATTGTAGATGGACATGTGGTATTTAAAGATAGTGTAGCTCGGATATAGAAACCGGGGCATCCTGCTTAAACGCAAGCGGGGTTGCCCCGGTTTCCCGTTTAAACAGATTGATAAAATGATTGGTATTATGAATTCCTACCTTGCTTCCGATTTCGTGTATGGTGTCGTTGGTAGTCAGAAGCAGTTTTTTAGCTTCTTCAATCCGCTTATGGTTTAAGTACTGGACAGGAGAAGCCCCATAGTATTTAGAAAACTCGCGGCAGATCCGGTATTTGCTGACGGAATACGTATTTTCCAGTTCGTCCAGTGAATAATTTTCTCCGTATTGTGTGTCAAATAAATGATGAATTTCCCACAGATAATCCGGGATCGTATCCCGGCGTGTGGCAGGATGACCGGAATAGACAGCCATTTCCGTAAGAATATTGGTGATCCACATGGAGATCCGGCAGACGGACAGAGGATCATTAAAAGTGTCTTTCTGCAGATTCTGTAAATGCTCCATCGTATGGAACAGCGTAAACATAGAAGAACTCTCTGTCGGATAGGCAAGAGGTGATGGGAGCAGTGTGTGAAACTGCAGGAGGGCGAGACCGGAAATATACATATGGAAATAGTGGCAGCGACCTTTTAAGATTTCGATCGTGAGGGGACCGGAAATCGGAAGAAGTGCTGCGTGCCGGTCTGCCAGCCGACACGTATGATGTTCATCCGTTACAGAAAGAGTGCCTTCATATACATAGAAAAAATGATAAGGCGCGTTGATACGGAATGTCATGGAACAATTGTTCGGAAAGGAACAGATGCCTTTTCCGAGCAGATGAATAAAGCCGTCATCCGCTGGTGCGGACAGCGGAAAAGCCGTAAAGTTTTTCATGTTGTCAGATAATACATGCTTTGGCACCGTTCCTGTAATCCCATGATGCTGTAATTGTTCCATAAAATCATCCTCTTTCAATCATAACCAGTTTTTAATTAAGTATAATTGGATGAAGGGTAAAAAGCAATAATTTAAAATGAAATATAACTTAAAATTACTTTTTGGACAAAAATATATGGGCATAATATACAAAAAAGTAAATGCAAAATTGTGCATTATAGGGAATGTGTTTGAAAACGCAATATGGTATGATTAAAAGCAATAAAGAGTGATGATTAAATTAACAAAAAATGTATACTTAAATTAACTTAATAATTCACATGTTTAAGGAGGAGAACAACATGAAATTTAAAAAGTTTATGGCACTTGGTCTTGTAGCTGCAATGACCGCAACATTATTCGCAGGATGCGGTTCTAAGGGAAATGATTCTGCTGATACCACACAGAAATCAGACAGCGCTTCCGCAGATGGTCTTGTAAGCTATTCAGACATTGTATTGGGAGAAACAGGAAAAGACTTAAGCGCAACAATTACCATGTTCAACCACAGAACAGATATGGATACCGATGATTACGGCGGAAAGAACTGGAAATCTTATCTGGAAGACTTCAACAAAGAGTATCCGAATATCAAGGTTGAAATCACTACAGATACAAACTATGCCGATGATGCACTGACACATTTACAGTCCGGACAGTACGAAACCATTACCATGATTCCGGCAGTAGATAAGGCAGACCTCAGTACATATTATATGTCATACGGTACACTTGATGAGATGAGCCAGCAGATCAACTACGCAAACACATGGCTCTATGGAGATGATGTATACGGTGTTCCTTCCACAGCAACGACACAGGGTATCGTTTACAACAAGAAAGTGTTTGAGGATGCCGGTGTGACCGATATTCCAAAGACTCCGGACGAGTTCATTGATGCATTAAAGAAGATCAAGGACAAGACGGATGCAATTCCGCTTTACACAAACTATGCAGCAGGCTGGACAATGGGTGCATGGGATGCTTATATCGGAAACAATGCAACTGGTGACAATACATATTTCAACCAGAAACTCCTTCATACAAAGGATCCATTCAAGGATTATGGCGATGGCACACATCCATATGCAGTATACAAGATCCTTTACGATGCAGTTGCTGGCGGACTTACCGAGGATGACTATTCTACAACTGACTGGGAAGGCTCTAAGAGCATGTTAAACAACGGACAGATCGGATGTATGGTACTTGGATCATGGGCTTACCCACAGATGGAAGCAGCCGGTGAGAACGCAGATGACATCGGATATATGCCATTCCCGATTTCTGTAAACGGTGAGCAGTATGCATCAGCCGGAGCAGATTACTCTTATGGTATCAACGTAAACGCTTCTGATGATGAGAAGCAGGCAGCTTTAATCTTTGTTAAGTGGATGACTGAAAAGTCTGGATTTTCTTACAACGAGGATGGACTTCCGGTTGCAAAGTCATCTTCTGATACAAAGCTTGATTTCTCTGGTGTAACATTCCTTGAGGATGAACCGGCTGTAGAAGGCGAAGAGGATCTTTTAAATGCATTAAATGCTGATTCAGAACTGAACATTAACAACGGTGGTAATGATAAGATTCAGGCAATCATTGAGCATGCAGCAAATGGCGATGAGAGCTTTGATGATATTATGAATGAGTGGAACCAGAAATGGACAGATGCTCAGGAATCTGAGGGCGTAGAAATTACAGAGTAGTTCCACGCTGCATAAAGGTACATCATCCAGTTGCCGGGCCGAAAAACTGTTTTCGGCCCGGTGGCATGATTGCCTGTTTCATATGGGAGGAACGTAGTATGAAATCAAAATCATTTAATTTAAAAAAATGGGCAAAGAGCAGAGCCGGCCAGCAGGTATTTATCTGTATCGGTTTTATGATTATCCCATTGCTCTTACTCTTTTTATTCACTTATTTTCCATTTGCGGAAATGATCAAATTTAGTTTTTATAAGATGAAATATACAACGCCAATAGACAGGCGCGAATTTGTCGGATGGGACAACTATCTTGATGTATTCAGAAGAAAAGATTGTTTCGGGGCGTTGAAACTTAGTTTATTCTATATGGTCGGTGCATTGATCCAGCTTGTGCTTGCACTGTATCTTGCAACAATTTTAAGCTTTAAGGTAAAGGGTGGAAATCTTTTCAAAGGGCTGATGTTTTTCCCTTACCTCATCAGTGGTATTGCCATTGGTTTTATCTTTAAATTCTTCTTCACCAGAGGATTCGTATTTGATACAATCCTGCAGTGGTGTGGGTTTCAATTAGAAAATCTTCCATACTGGTTAAAGGATCAGAGTGTAAACAACTGGTCCCTGACGGCGACTTCCGTATGGCGGTATACCGGACAGAATATGGTACTGTTTATTGGTGCCATGATGTCTGTGGATAGCGAACTCTACGAAGCAGCGTCCCTGGATGGTGCAAATAAATGGGAGCAGTTTAAACACATTATTCTCCCGAGTATCAAGACAATTATTACATTAAATGTTATCCTTTCCATCACCGGTTCCTTAAGTGCGTTTGAGGCACCTTTCGTAATCACCACCGGTGCAAACGGAACAGGAACGTATTTCGTAATTATGAACAAGATCGCACATACCAGCCAGAAAGTAGGTCTGGCATCGGCAATGTCTGTTGTTCTGCTGATGATCATCTTTATCTGTACGATCTTACAGAATGTGTTCTTTAAATATGTGTTCAGGGATGCCGCGTCGGAGGATGAATCCTATAAGGCAAAGAAAGCCCGGCTGAAGGCAGAAAAACAGGTGATTAAGCAGATCAAAAAACAGGAGAAAATGAAGAAAGGAGCGGCGAAATAATGAGTAGTACAGCAGCAGTAAAACGTAAAAACATGAAACATTATTCCGTAGGAAGCATTATCTGGATTATTGTGGAATATGCATCGCTGATCTTTTTCGGATTCTGTGCAATCATTCCGATTGTTTCCTGTATCACAACGGCATTTAAGACAGATGCCGAGTACCAGAATACCAATGTTATGGCATTTCCGGGAAGCTGGCTGAATTTTGACAACTTTGTAAATGCATTTAAGACGGCAAATATGGGACGCGCATTTTTAAACTCTGTCATAGTTATGGTGGTTGTGCTTACTGTATCCGTTATTGTAGGTTCCCAGCTTGCTTACGTATTGAATCGTTTCAAGTTCCCAGGCAATGGGTTTATCCGTAACCTGTATACAATTGCCGCACTGCTTCCGGCAGTAGCAATGCAGGTTACCGTATACCAGATTATGTCAGATTTACATCTTGTAAACAGTCTGGGCGGTTACATCATTATGAGCTGTGGTACCGATGTTATTTCCATGTATATTTTCATTCAGTTTATGGAAAATATTCCGCTTTCACTGGATGAGTCGGCAATTATCGATGGCGCAAATTACTGGCAGATTTACTGGAAGATTATGCTTCCACTGTTAAAACCGGCAATCGTTACATCCTGTATTTTAAAGGGTGTTGGTGTGTACAACGAATACTACGCAGCAAACCTTTACCTGATGAGAAAAGAGATCCGTACCATGGCACTTTCCCTCTACACATTCGTAGGACCAATGGGAAGCAAGTACAATCTGATCTGTGCAGGTGTTATTATCTCCCTGCTTCCGGCGCTGATCGTATTTGTCTGCTGCCAGAAACAGATTTACAGTGGAATTACAGCAGGTGCGGTAAAGGGTTAATGATTTTGGAAAATAAGAGGTATCGGGATGAATAAGAGCATGATGAAAGAAGAAGTCACAAAGCATTTGACGGAAAATATCATTCCTTTCTGGAAAGCATTAAGGGACGATACTTACGGTGGATATTATGGATATATGGACTACAATTTAAACGTAGACAAAACAGCAGAAAAGGGATGTATTTTAAACAGCAGAATCACCTGGTTTTTTGCGAATGCCTACATACTGCTGAAAGATGAAACCTTGCTGGACGAGGCAAGACACGGTTATGAGTTCCTGCGTGATCACTGCATCGACAAAGAAAATGGTGGAATCTTCTGGTCCATGACTTATGACGGAAAGCCACTTGACACAACAAAGCATACCTACAATCAGGCATTCTGCATCTATGCTCTTTCTTCCTATTACGATGCATCCGGGGATGAAGAAGCATTAAAGCTTGCCAAAGAACTGCAGCTTCTTATTGAAAGCAAATGTACGGATGAGGTTGGATATCTGGAAGCATTTACCAAAGACTTCCAGCCGGAATCCAATGAGAAGCTATCGGAAAATGGTGTGCTTGCCGAAAAAACCATGAACACACTGCTTCATGTGTTTGAGGCTTATACCGAGTTTTACCGGGTTTCCCATGATGAAGAGGTGGGAGAGCGGTTAAAGTGGATTATGGATGTATTTGCAGATAAGGTATACAATCCGAAACTTAAGAGACAGGAAGTATTCTTTGACAAGAACTACAACACCATCATTGATCTGTATTCTTATGGTCATGATATTGAGACAGCATGGCTGATGGACCGTGGTGTGGAAGTGCTTGGGGATGATCATTACAAAGAAAAAATGTCACCGATTACCGAGACTCTTGCAGAAAATGTCTACGCGGTTGCGTTTGACGGTCATTCTCTGGCAAATGAATGCTGCAAAGGGGAAGTGAATGACCACCGGATCTGGTGGGTACAGGCAGAGACTGTGATCGGATTCCTGAATGAATACCAGAAGCACCCACAGAAAACGAAGTTTCTGGAGGCATCGGAGGCTGAATGGGAATTTATCAAAGAACACGTCATTGATAAGAGAACCGGTTCCGAGTGGTTCTGGGAAGTACATCCGGACGGCAGTCCGATTGCGGACCGTCCAATCGTAGAACCCTGGAAATGTCCGTATCATAACGGAAGAATGTGTATGGAAGTAATAAGGAGACTTTAAACAATGCATGAAAGATATTATGTAGAATTGGCAAAGCAGGAAAAGCTGCTTTCACGTAAAAATGAAAAAAGTGACTTTTATAATGGTGTATTTGACCGTTATGTGAATCCCGTTCTTACAAGAGATATGATTCCGCTAACCTGGAGATATGACTTAAACGAGGAGACCAATCCATTCTTTATGGAACGTCTCGGAATCAATGCAGTCATGAATTCCGGAGCAATTTATTTAAACGGAAAGTATTATCTGGTTGCCCGTATCGAGGGAAATGACAGAAAGTCCTTCTTCGGCGTGGCAGAGAGTGATAACGGAATTGATAATTTCCGTTTCTGGGATTACCCGATCCTTCTGGATGATGTATGTCCGGAGGAGACAAACGTCTATGATATGAGACTGACACAGCATGAGGACGGATACATTTACGGAGTATTCTGTTCTGAGAGCAAAGATACCAGCGTGAACGATTTGTCTGCAGCCGTTGCAGCAGCAGGAATTGTCCGCACAAAAGATTTAAAGCACTGGGAGCGTCTGGAAAACTTAAAGACCCTTCGTTCCCCGCAGCAGAGAAATGTCGTGCTGCATCCGGAATTTGTGGATGGAAAGTATGCATTCTATACCCGTCCGATGGATGACTTCATTGATACCGGAAGCGGAAGCGGTATTGGATTCGGTCTTTGCGAGGACATCACACATGCAGTCATTGACGAAGAGAAGATGACCAGCATCCGTAAGTACCATACCATTACCGAGGCAAAGAACGGTGCAGGTGCTACTCCGATCAAGACTGACCGCGGCTGGATTCACATTGCACACGGTGTAAGAAATACTGCAGCAGGTCTGCGCTATGTGATCTATGCATTTGCCACGGATTTAAACGATCCGTCTAAGGTAATTGCAGAGCCATCCGGACTGTTAATCGGACCAAGAGGTGAGGAGCGTGTCGGAGATGTATCCAATGTTGTATTTACCAACGGTGCAATCGTAAACGATAAGAACGAAGTATTTATTTACTATGCTTCTTCTGATACAAGAATGCATGTGGCGACTACAACGATTGACCGTCTGATTGATTATGTATTTAATACACCACAGGATCCGGGAAGAAGTGTACTGTGTGTACAGCAGAGATGCGACCTGATTAAGAAGAACTTAGAGTATTTAAAAAATCATAAATAAGAGGAGAGTTGATTATGAGTGAAGTAAAGATGCTGACAGCTCCGGTACCAAATGTACCATGGCAGGAGAGACCACAAGGACCTCAGAACGGAGCCCCGATCTGGAGATACAGTGAAAACCCGATTATCGGAAGAAATCCGTTAAAGGGTGTTGCAAGAATTTTTAACAGTGCGGTTATGCCATATGGTGATGCTTTCATCGGTGTGTTCCGTGGAGAGCAGACCAATGGTATTCCATATATTTATCTTGGACACAGCAAAGATGCCATCCACTGGGATTTTGAAGAAAACAAGATTCCGTTTGTGGATGAAAACGGCGAGCCGTTTATGCCAATCTATGCATACGATCCAAGACTTGTAAAAGTAGAAGACACCTATTATATCATCTGGTGTCAGGATTTCTACGGAGCAGCAATCGGCATGGCAAAAACAACAGATTTCAAGACGTTTACACGGATTGAGAATCCGTTCCTCCCATTCAACCGCAATGCCGTGCTGTTCCCTAGAAAGATCAATGGAAACTTCATGATGCTTTCCCGTCCTTCAGACAGTGGTCATACACCGTTTGGTGACATTTTCTTAAGTGAAAGTCCGGATCTGGTATACTGGGGCAAACACAGACATGTCATGGGCAAAGGAAGCGAATGGTGGGAGTCCTTAAAGATCGGCGGTGGTGCTGCTCCAATCGAGACTTCCGAAGGATGGCTCTTATTCTATCATGGGGTATCCGGTACATGTAACGGATATGTTTACTCCATCGGTGGGGCAATCCTTGACATTGATAATCCTTCCATCGTGAAGTATCGCTGTGAGAATTTCCTTCTGACTCCGGAAGAGTGGTATGAGGAGAGAGGTTTCGTTCCGAACGTATGCTTCCCATGTGCAACCATTCACGACAGTGCATCCGGAAAGATCGCGATCTATTATGGTGCAGCAGACAGTTACGTTGGCCTGGCATTTACAAAACTGGATGAGATTGTAGATTATATAAAAACAAACAGTGTTGTAACATCTGCAGATACAGAAATCGGAAGGAGATAGTTATGCATATTTCACCGGACGACAAGAGATTACAATATTGTGGAAGAATTGATTTTGATAATCCAAAAGCACCTGTACTTGTCTATGCGGCAAGTTTTGTACAGATTCGTTTTACAGGGACGCAGATCTCCGTGACACTGGAAAACAAACGTGCATACTGGTCGAGCCGGATGGGATATATATTGGACGGGAAGCAGGGGCAGTTCTTACTCACCTCGGATCCGGGGGCAGAAACGTATGTGATTGCCAGGGATCTTGAACATACAGAGCATACCCTCACTCTGTTTAAAAGAATGGACTCCTGCCATATCGTCACTTTACTGGGATTTGAATTGGGAAGCGATGCTAAGGTACTTACTCCGGCACCGCTTCAGTCCCGTAAAATCGAAGTTTTCGGAGACAGTGTTTCCTGCGGCGAAGTATCAGAGGCCGTAGATTATGCAGGAAAACCGGACCCGGAACACGATGGGGAATATTCAAACAGCTGGTATTCTTATGCGTGGATGACCGCGCGGAATCTGCATGCACAGTTGCATGACACATCACAGGGTGGTATCGCCCTTCTTGACAAAACCGGCTGGTTTATGGCGCCGGATTATCTGGGAATAGAATCCTGTTATGATAAAATTGAATATCAACCGGAACTCAGTGAAGTAAAACCATGGGATTTTTCCCGCTATACACCGAATGTTGTCATTTTGGCATTTGGACAAAACGACAATCACCCGGACGATTATATGGCGGAGGATTATAACAGTGCACGTTCTGAGAATTGGCGGCAGCATTACCGCAGATTTTTGGAGCATCTCATGGAAGTATATCCGAAGGCAACCTTTATATTAACTACTACAATATTGGAACATAACGAAAACTGGGACATTTCCATTGAGGAAGTGTGCAAAACAATAAATAGTCCACGGGTACACCATTTCCTGTATTCACAAAATGGAAAAGGTACACCGGGACATATCCGGATTCCAGAGGCAGAGCAGATGAGTAAAGAACTTACGGCATACATCGAAAGTCTTGGAGAAGGAATTTGGGAGGAGTAAACATGCAGATCGAATATGAAAGAGGTATTTCCAATCCGGGAAATCTGTACCGGATGAAAAATTTGATGGCAAGGGCAGAGGCCGGTGAGACATTAAATATCGGCTTTTTAGGTGGCTCAATTACACAGGGATGTCTTGCGTCCACGCCGGAGCTGTGTTATGCTTACCGCGTATTTCAGTGGTGGGAAAAAACATTTCCGCAGGCAGAGTTTCATTATATCAATGCCGGAATCGGTGGAACGACATCGCATTTTGGAACCGCCCGTGCAGAGTCCGATCTGCTTTCGCATGAGCCGGATTTTGTCATTATAGAATTTTCTGTCAATGATGATTCTACAGAATTTTTCCGTGAGACATATGAAGGACTGGTACGCCGTGTATGGCAGGATGAAAACGAACCTGCTGTGATGCTGGTGCACAATGTTTATTATAATAACGGTGGAAATGCGCAGATTATGCATGCACAGATAGCCAGACACTACAATCTTCCGGCGGTCAGCATGCAGAGCAGTATTTATCCGGAAGTCGTTGCGGGGCGGATTCCAAACCGCAGGATAACAGAGGATGATCTGCATCCAAATGACAAAGGACATGAACTGGTGGCATCTGTGATCACTTATGCCTTAGAGAAAATCCATATAACACAGACAAAGGATGCAAAACCAGAATTCCCAGAACCACTGACAGACAATTGCTATGAAAAAGCAGTGCGTCTGGATAATCGTAATTATGAACCTGAAAACCAGGGATTTGTCAAAGATACCAGAGTACAGGAAGAAGTCAAAGATTGCTTCAAAAATGGATGGTCCGCAAAAGAAAAAGGAGCATCGTTAACGTTTGCTGTAAATGGAAGTGAGATTGCAGCACAGTATAAGCGTTGTGTAACGAAACCGGCACCGGTGGCACTGGCCATTGTGGATGGGGATGAAGCACATGCGGTGACACTGGATGCAAACTTTGATGAGGATTGGGGGGATTCCCTGACGCTGACTCCGGTTCTGGTGCATGGAAAAGAAGGGGCACATACGGTGGAAATACGGCTGATTTCCGGAGATTCTACCATGCCGAGTGCATTTGAACTGATCTCTGTAATTGTTTCTGAAAAATAGAGAGAGGAAGAAAAATATGTTTCCAAAAGATTTTGTCTGGGGAGTGGCAAGCAGTGCTTATCAGATGGAAGGAACCGATCCTGACGATGGCCGTGGAAAGAATGTGTGGGATGAGTTTGTGCGTTCCGGCAGGGTGTATGAACAACAGACTGCAGATGTTTCCTGCGATCATATGCACCGTTATAAAGAAGATTTTGCTTTGATGCGGTTACTTGGAATCAAAAATTATCGTTTTTCACTCAGCTGGTCAAGAATCCTTCCGGCGGGAACCGGGAAGGTGAATGAGAAAGCTGTACAGATGTATCGCGATATGATTCTTTGCATGAAAGAAAACGGAATTCGTCCGTTTATCACCATGTTTCATTGGGAGTTTCCATATGAGCTGTTTAAAAAAGGCGGATGGCTCAATGAAGATGTGGTGGAGTGGTTTGGAGAATATGCAAAAGTCGTTGCAGAAAATTTCTCTGATCTGTGTACCGATTTTATCACAATCAATGAGCCGCAGTGTGCGATTGGACTGGGACACTTAAGCGGGGTACATGCACCGGGAATGCAGTATTCTGTTCCAGAGACCTTTCAGATGGCACACAATCTGATGAAAGCACATGGTCAGGCAGTGATCAATCTGCGTAAATATGCAAAGCAGAAGATACGTGTCGGCTATGCACCGACCTGTGGTGTGGCATATCCGGCATCGGAGGGTACAAAGGATATAGAGGCTGCAAAAAAGGTATATTTTGGTTTTGACAACCCAATGGATAACTGGACCTGGAATGTGGCATGGTTTTCCGATCCGGTCTTTTTAGGAGAGTATCCAAAAGAAGGACTGGAAAAATTTGCACCATATCTTCCGGAGATTACGAAAGAAGATATGGAACTCATTCATCAGCCGCTCGATTTTATGGGACAAAATATATATAACGGTTATATGATCCGTTGTGGAAAAGATGGAAAACCGGAATATGTAGACCGCGCCCCTGGGGCAGCTAAGACAGGCACAGGCTGGCCAGTGACACCGGAGGCATTGTATTACGGAATCCGTTTCTTGACAGAGCGTTACCATCTGCCGCTTTATATTACAGAAAACGGAATGTCCGATCTTGACAATATTTCCGCGGACGGACAGGTGCATGACAGCGAAAGAATCACATTTTTGGATGCATATCTGGGTGCTGTGCAGCGTGCGGTCAATGAGGGAGTGCCGGTGATCGGATATTTCCTCTGGACATTTCTGGATAACTTTGAGTGGGCAGAAGGTTACAAAGAGCGTTTTGGACTTGTTTATGTAGACTACACAACCCAGCGCAGGATTGCAAAAGATTCTGCCTACTGGTACAGAGAGGTGATGAGAATGAATGGAGAAAATTTAAGCTGTAACCAGCCATGTAAAGAAATTTTGTTTATGAATCCGGTATTTACCCACAACATCTGGGGCGGCACCAAGCTGCGTGAGGAGTTTGGCTATGCGATCGAGGGCGATGACATCGGAGAATGCTGGGGTATCGCAGCACATCCAAACGGAACCTGTACGATTGCAGACGGTGCGTATAAGGGAAAGAAATTATCCGATCTGTGGGAGGAACATAAAGAACTCTTTGGAAATACACAGGGGAAGGTATTCCCGCTGCTGATCAAGATTATTGATGCAAAGGCGGATTTAAGTATTCAGGTACATCCGGATGATACCTATGCTGCAGAGCATGAAAAAGGTTCTCTTGGCAAGATGGAGTGCTGGTATATCCTTGACTGTGAGCCGGATTCCAAGCTTGTTATCGGACACAATGCAAAGACACACGAAGAACTTGAAGACATGGTACACAACGGACGCTGGAGTGAGCTGATCCGTGAAGTTCCGGTAAAGAAAGGTGACTTTATTCAGATTGATCCGGGTACCGTGCATGCGATCAAAGGCGGTATCACCATCCTTGAAACCCAGCAGAATAGTGATATTACGTACCGTGTTTATGATTATGACCGTCTTTCCAATGGGAAGCCGCGTCAGCTTCACATTCAGCAGAGTCTCGATGTCATCAAAGTTCCGGCAGCACCGCTTGCTGAGTGCATGATAAAGACCGGGGAGGCAGAGGCAAACAAACTGCAGAAGCTGATCGAGTGCAAGTACTATCAGGTATTCCACATGAAAGTCGAAGGTCAGGCTGAATTTGAGCAGGAATATCCATTCCTGATTGTCAGCGTGGTAGAAGGAAACGGACTCTTAAACCATACCAGCGTGAAGAAGGGAGATCATTTTATTCTTCCGTATGGCTATGGTAAGGTTGAGATTGAGGGAAATCTGGAATTTGTTGCTTCTACGGTTTCTACGAAATAAGACTGGGTAACGGTTTGTAAAGGCATACATGATCCTTTGAGGAATGTATGCCTTTTTTATGTGCAAAACTTTGTTTGACAAAGTAAAATATTTATGTAAAATAATTATAACAGAATTTATCAATAAAGAAATCCATGAAAACATTGGAGGAATTGTATGGCAACAATTAAAGAAATTGCAGAAATGGTAGGGGTTTCGAGCTCAGCAGTTTCACGGGTACTCAATTATGATGAGGGAATCTCTGTTAGTGATGAGACAAGAGAGGCGATCTTTGCCACAGCAGAGAAAATCGGATATAAAAAGAGAGTAATCTATCCCAAGATCGAAAATGTGGCATTGCTGTATTTTGTTGACCACGAGGATGAACTTGAAGATGTCTTTTACCACGGGGTAAAGGATGAGATAATAAAGCAGGCGAAAAAGATGAATATTCAGCTCAGTATCTATGACCGAAAGGACGGCATGGATCATGTTCCGAAAGATCTAAGTGCCTTTATTGCGATTGGATGGCTCACCAGAAAAGAAATCAATGCTTTGTATAAACGGTGCAAAAGGGGCGTGTTTATCGGCACATCCCCGGATGAAAAACTTTTTGATGCCGTGAAGCCCAATATGGATTCGTTTGTGACACAGATGGTTGATTACTTTGTGGAAAAAGGACATAAACGGATTGGATTTATCGGGGGCAGTGATAGAAATATTGACACCGGAAAACCTTCCATGGATATCCGGGAGTGGTCATTTCGACAGAGCACTGCATACTATGGGTGTCTCAATGAGGAGTACATTTTCATTTCCGAGAGATTTACGGTGGATGATGGCTACCGCATGGGAAAAGAACTGCTTAAAAAAGAGATACTGCCAACAGCACTTTGTGTGGCAAGTGACACACTGGCGGTGGGTGTGCTACAGGCTTTAAATGAAGGCAATATACAGATTCCGGAGCAGGTGGCGGTTTTTAGCATCAATGATGTGAATATTGCAAAGTATTTATCACCACCCCTTACTACTATTCATATTGATATTCCATGTATCTGTGAAACCGCGCTTGATCTGTTGCGAAACAGGGTACTATATGGCGGACGCGTAACCAAGCTGGTGTTTGTAAATGGAATTCCAGTTTTCCGGAAGAGTTGTTGAAAAAAAGATGTTCGATTGCGGACATCTTTTTTTGTGCCTTTTTTGTATATATTGCATAAAATACAAAAATAAAAATTGGCAATATAGTGAAAAGTGTATTTGTGAGTATTGACATTATTAGGCTTAGATGATACATTCTTAATAAGTAAACAATTTACTTGAAAATTAGTAAAGATTTAATTTTGGAAAAGGGGGAACATTTATGAAAAGGAAGTTATTACATGCAGTCCTTGTAGCGAGCATGGCAGTAGCATTGTCAGGATGTGGAAACACATCTGGTATTAATGCTGATGCGGAGGAAACACAAAAAGCTACAGAAACAGAGAACATTGAAGAGGAGAGAGGCACAGAAGTTGCTGCCGCAGAACAGAAGGAAAATACAACAGGTACGCCAGATGAAAACGGAAATTATCTGATCAACGGAAGTTTTGAAGAACCAGATTTTTCCGGATGGACGGTGACAAACAACAATGATGTTACAGAGGAGTTAGATGTTTATGATCGTGAGACAGACTGTTTTACAGGTGCACAGTCACTGCATTTTTATTCAGGAAACAATCCGGTGGATTTTTCCATGAAACAGACAGTGAGTGGACTTGAGGATGGCACCTACAAACTAACCGCTCATATTCAGGGTGATGCAGCCGGGGATGAAAATCCGACCGTATATTTTTATGCGCTCGTGGATGGCGAAGAGGTAAAAGCAGATGGCAAATTGCAGGGGTATGTTAACTGGTATACGGTGGAAATCCCGGGCATTACACCAACGGACGGAGCAATCACAGTAGGAGCACACGTGGCAACAGCACCGGGCGGCTGGGGAACCATTGATGATATTACACTTGTGAAGGAGTAGTTATGAAATTTATTAAGGGTATGGATATTTCCATGGTGAAAGAACTGGAACAATATGGTGCGTCCTATCGGCTGAACGGGGAAAAAGAAGATCTGTTTGCAATTTTAAAGACATGCGGAACCAATAACGTAAGGATTCGGATTTGGCCGGATCCCTACGATGAAAACGGAAATTCTTACGGGGGAGGTGGAAATGATCTGGAGACCACCATTGAGATCGCAGAAAGAACTGTACAAAGCGGTATGGATTTTATGCTTGATTTCCATTATAGTGATTTCTGGGCAGACCCGGCCAAACAGGTAAAACCGAAAGCCTGGAAAGAATTAAGCGGAGAGGCACTGGAAACGGCGGTGTATCTGCATACTGTAGATACGTTAAAGGCATTGAAAAACCACAAGCTTGTGCCGACTATGGTGCAAGTTGGAAATGAGATTACAAAAGGGCTGTTGTGGCCGGATGGTTACATCGAACAGACCGAAAATATGGCACATCTTCTGCAGGCAGGGATTAAAGGGGTGCGCGAGGAGTGTCCGGACGCAAGGATCGTATTGCATCTGGATTTCGGAACGGATAATAAAATGTATCGACAGTGGTTTGATCAGGTTTCATCGTATGCGCTGGATTTTGATATTATTGGAATGTCGTATTATCCGCACTGGAACGGAAGTCTTTCACTTCTTCTGGATAATATGAATGATATCAGCAGCCGGTATGACAAAGATGTACTTGTTGCAGAGACTTCGATTGGTTATACTACGGAAACATTTGGCTGCAACGGAATCGTTTATTCGAAGGAGCATGAAAAAATCACTGGATACCCGGCAACACAGCAGGGGCAGGAAGCATTCTTGCGGGATTTGTTTGCAACGGTAAGAAGTGTAAACAATAAAAGAGGCATCGGCGTGTTTTACTGGGAACCGGCATGGTTGCCAATACCGGACTGTACGTGGGCAAGTAAGAGTGGCAGCAAGTACATGAAAGACAAGATGACAGCAGGAAATGCCATGGCAAATATGGCATTGTTTGACGAAAATGGAAACGCAAACAGCGCGCTGATAAACATGAAAACAATGTAAAGGAGGGCAATCATATGAAGAAAAAATTAATAACAGCTGTGCTGGCTGTAACAATGGCAGTGGGAATGTTGACTGGCTGTGGAAGTGGAACTGGAACCGGAAAAAGGGAAGCTTCTGGGGAAAAACTCGTGATTTGGACGAACATGAACGTGGAAGTGGATACCATTCAGAAATATGCAGATGAATGGGGAGAAAAGAACGGACGAAAGGTAGAAGTCATTCACCAGTCTCCATCTGTCCAGCAGTTTGCACAGGCAGTAAAAAGTGCTTCCGGACCGGATGCTGTGGTGGGGATTCCAAATGACCAGCTTGCAGATTATGTAAACGCAGATCTTACTGCAGAAGTGCCACAGGATCTGTATGCGGATCAGGATTTTTCCGATGCAGCCATCCAGGCATGTTATGTAGATGGAAAACGATATGCAGCACCACTTTCCGTAGAGACTACTGCACTGTTTTACAACACAGATCTTGTATCGGAAGTTCCAAAAACATGGGAAGAACTGGTCGATCAGGCAGCCGCAGACGGAGGTGTACAGTTTGATGCAACAAGCATATACTACGATCTTGGTTTTGTGAGAGCCTGCGGAGGTTATATTTTTAAATATCAGGATGGGGCATATGACACGGCAGACATCGGTCTTGATAATGAGGGCAGTGTGGAAGCCTATGCCTTTATCAATGACCTGTGCAATAAATATAAACTGATCACGGCAGATGTGACAGCCGATATCGCAAGAAGTAATTTCCAGAACGGAAAATGTGCTTATTATATTGGTGGACCATGGGATATTGACGGTTTTACCTCTGCAGGAACTAAATTTGCTGTAGCAAAAATGCCAACTTTCCACGGACAGCCGTTTGTGACCCCGGTGGGTACACAGGTAAGTTTTGTGAGCAACAGCAGTAAAAATCAGGATGCAGCATGGGATTTTATTTCCTATCTGATGGAAAACGGTGCACTTGGCATGTATGAGGCGGGTGACCGTATACCGGCAAAACTGGCAGATCAGAAACTTGATGAGATCCAGAGTAATGCATACACACAGGCATTTGTCGAGCAGATCAATGATGGAGAGCCGATGCCGACCGTATCAGAAATGGGACAGCTCTGGAGTATCCACACAAACAATATCCGTTCGATGTGGTCTGGGGAGCAAACACCAGAGGAAGCTGCCGAAAATATGGTTACGCAGTTGAAAGAAGCGATTGAATTGATGAATTCAGGAAAGTAGTGATGGCATGAGAAAGAAAAAGAATGCGCTTGGGTATACTTATCTGGCACCGGCACTGATCTCGATTCTGTTGGTGACATGTCTGCCAATTATTTATACGGTGATTTTATCTTTTACTAATTACAACATGTATCATCTGACAGATTACACGTTTGTGGGTCTGGAAAATTATCTGACCGTATTTTCCGGAAGTATTAAAAATGTGTTTTTCCCGGTACTTGGGTGGACGATTTGTTTTGCGCTGTTAAGTACGGCAGGTTCCTATGCAATGGGACTGATTCTTGCCATTTTGTTAAACAATCCGCATATGAAAGAATCAAAAATTTACCGTGCAGTACTGATTGTGCCGTGGGCATTGCCATCTACGATTGCAATCCTCGCATGGCAGGGCCTGCTAAATGAGCAGTATGGTGGAATCAATAATTTACTGCATACAATCGGTATTGCCTGGAATGTACCGTGGCTGACCAATCCATTCTGGGCAAGGGTTGGGCTGATTATCGTGAATGTGTGGCTGGGATTTCCCTATATGATGAATGTCTGTCTTGGCGGACTACAGGCGATTTCTGGTGAATACTATGAGGCGGCTAAAATGGATGGGGCATCAAAATTTCAGTGCTTTAAGAGCATTACATTGCCGATGGTGACGAAACTTTCCATTCCTCTTGTAATTTCTTCGTTTGCGGCTAATTTTAACAATTTTGGAAATATATACATGATTACACAAGGTGGACCGGCGAGAGTGGATAACCAGTTTGCGGGTTATACGGATATCCTTGCTAGTACCACCTATAAGATGACCACATGGTCGAACCGGTATGAACTGTCTGCAACGTTCAGTGTGCTGATCTTTATCATTGTCGGAACATTTACGCTGATTAATATGCGGCTGTCCGGCTCATTTAAGGAGGTTGATTAAATGAAAAATAAAAAGAAAATATCCGCCTCAGAACAACGGACACTGTGGGGAAGCAGGGTGGTCATATGGATCACGATGATCGTGGTGCTGTTTCCGGTCATATGGATTGTTATGTCCTCTTTTTCCGCGGGTGACAGCTTTTTCCTGTCCTCATTGTTCCCTGAAAAATTCAGCATTGAACATTATGTGGAACTGTTTCGGGAAACGGATTTTGGAATCTGGGTTTTTAATTCCCTGAAGTTTTGCTTTATTGTAGCAATCATACAACTTGTGCTTACTTCACTTGCAGCGTATGCGTTTGCAAGACTGCGGTTTGTGGGAAGAAAATATGGGCTGATGGCACTTTTGATATTACAGGTGTTTCCAAACAGCATGGCAGTTGCCGGATACTATATTTTAATTTATAAGTTCGGGCTGGTGGACAACAGCTTTGCACTCATTCTTGTGCTTGCAGGTGGAAGTGCTTACAATATCTGGTTACTTAAATCTTATATCGATGGACTTCCGGTGGAATTGGATGAAGCTGCAATGGTGGATGGAGCAAATGAATTCCAGGTTTTTTATAAGATCATCATCCCGCTTGCAATGCCACAGCTTGCCGTGATCTTCCTGTTTTCGTTTATTGCAACATACAGTGAATATGTGATTACCTCAATCTTTTTGCAGACACCGGGAAAAATGACGCTTGCACTCGGACTGCAGTCCTTTATCAGTGATCAGTTTGCTGCGCACTGGACTTTGTTTGCTGCAGCAGCAGTGATTTCATCCCTGCCGATCATGATCATCTTTATGTGCTTACAGCGATTTATTCAGAATGGATTGGTTGCCGGAGGGGTAAAAGGATAAAATGAAATATCATCGGGGATTCTTCATGAAGATGGCAAAATAGGGACGAATGAGGATTTTTCCGGATTAGCGGGTCTTTTAGAATCTGCAATTTCTGGAGTACGTGCTTCTGCTGCATCGAGTACCAAAATTATGCTTCATCTGGATCAGGGTGGAAAAAATCAGTTGTATACCTGGTATTTTGGTGGATTATTGAAAGAGTCACCAAACTTGGATTTTGATGTATTTGGATTATCTTATTATCCAATGTGGCATGGAACCATGGAGGGGCTTCAGTATAATTTGAATTACTTGGCGACCACTTATAATAAAGAAGTGTGTGTTGTAGAAACTGCGTATGCATGGACAACGGAAGATGGTGATGGTGAAGGAAATGTATTCATTAGTGGAGATGAAGAAGTTGGAGGATATCCTGCAACAGTAGAAGGACAATTTGAATTTATGAATGATCTGGAATCAATCATTTTAAATGTACCAGATGATAAAGGTATTGGATATTTTTATTGGGAACCAGAATGGATACCTGTAGAAGGTGGAACATATGCTACATCTGCAGGGGTTGCGTATAAAAATGATACCGTAACTCCAAGTAATACATGGGATAACATGACGTTGTTTAATTTTCAGGGAAATGCATTAGATTCTATTAAGGTGCTTAATAAACCGTGTGAAAATTTATTGACAAATATCAGTTTTGAACAGAATGGGATAACTATTTCACCGAGTGGATGGAATGTATGGACAAGTGATTCGTCAGATGAAAATACTGTAAGAACAGAATATGGTGATGCATATGATGGAGATTACAAATTAACATTTTGGGATGATAAAGAGTATTCGTGTTCTGTATATAAAACGTATACAAATATTCCGAATGGAACATATAAATTCTCAATTTGGGCAAAGACAAATGGGAAACAGGATGTTTTACAACTTTATGCAAAAAATTATGGAGGAAGTGAGCTTGATACCACGATTGAAACAAGTGACATTAATTGGAATATTTTTAGTATAGACAAGATTGTTGTTACAAATCATACGTTGGAGATCGGGGTTTATTCTGTAGCAGGAGCAAATGACTGGTGTAACCTTGACTTGGCAATGTTAAGAAAAATTGATTAATTATATTTAAAATTTTTAAGGGGATGGTTTTGATCGTCCCCTTAATTTTTGAATTGTTCTTTGACTGGTGGAATCTTATGAAAAAGAAAATATGGAATAGGTGCAGAAAAAATGGTACGTTATGATAAGATTTTTTCTATCATTGATATTAAAGAAGAAAATATGAAAAAGTGGGGGAAGTGCTTCCATTTTATAAGAATGTACAAAAAGAGGGGGTTATTCTTTGGAAGGCAGCTTAAAAGAACTTGCACGATATTAGCACCTGTAGAGCAGAACATAATCTGTTTTACAGGTGCTTTTTTCAATTAATAAGGAACTGGTACTTTCGCCCCTTGGCAAAGTGCCCAATTAAAAGATTAAAAAAAGATTAAAAAACATTAAATTAAGTAATACTTTACAATATTTAATTTTATATTAACTAAATATTGACTTAAAATTACTTTGTGATATACTGAATTTATCAAATAAATAAAGCAATTGCACACTGGTTCCCATATTTTTACTGCACTCCCCAAGTATGCAGTACCCTCTCCCTGAAATATGGGAAGCAGCGTGCAATTGCTTTTTTATTAAGTGAAACCGGATAGATGGAGGGTGCTGGAAGGTTTTTACAGCTAAAATGGAGAAGAAAGGAAAGGTAGAGCAAAAACATGAGAAGGGTAGGAAAACAGATTGTTGCCATCACGCTGGCAGCAGCAATGATGGGGTCGCTGACACCGGAGGCATGCACATTTTTACAGAATGAGATTGTGTATGCGGCGGAAACAAATGAAGCGTCAGCACCAACAGTAACACGTACAGAACTGTACAAAAATGAGGACGCAAAAACAACAGAAACCATTGATTTTTCAGGATTGAAAGAAGAAGACTGGAATGGTGCAGGAAAAATTACTTTTGTATATAATGATTCCATCAATGGCTCGTTGGGAAATGTGAATGAAGAGTATGAATTAACTGCAAAGGTAACACTGGATGAAGCATCCTATCAGTCGCTGGATGCAGATAAAGCGCATCTGAATATCCAGGGTGTAACAAAACTGGGATCAAAATGGGGATGGAACAACAGTACGGATTGCCAGTGGCTGCAGAAGGATTCTTTTATGAAAGTTGGGGAGAATTATTCAGCTGATCTGAAAGTAAAGTTTTCAGGAATAACACCGGATACATTGATGGATGTTGAATTCGTTCTTGTGGGAACCGGATTTAATGGAACTGTGACATTTTCAAATGTAGTTCTCACAAATTTATCAAGCGATAAACAGGAACTGACCAAACAGGAGCCAACCGTTCTCTCTGATTTAAATGATGAATCCCAGGTAAATCTGTGGGCAGGTGAAACCGGATATCAGTATTTCCACGGTGGAACAAAAAATGCTGCTCCGGAACTTTCCTATGACGCAAATGGCGGAGACGGAAGATTAAAAGTAAGTCTGGATTATACAGCCAACTCCGGCGAATCATGGAGTGAGGCAAAAGTGAAATTCACACCCAAGACACCGGCTGATATCAGCAATTATAATCAGGTGAGTGTGGATTTGATTTATCCGGAAAGCAGTAATATTTCCAAGATAAAATTTTTCTCTGGCAGTGGAATCAATAAAGATACCAGCATAGATTCGTCCGAGGCAACAGATGCAGGAAACGGATATAAGAAAGTTACAGTTACTTTAGGATTTTCTCCATCTGCCACACCAATGGATGATCTGACAATCGGACTTATCGGAGCCAACAGTTCCTTTGCAGGGGATGTTTATCTGGATAATCTGATACTTTCCCAGAAGGATGCCAGTAGTGATTTTGTGACAATTACGGCAACACCGAATACAGACGGAACACAGGCAAAACCAGAAGCAACAGATAAAACCCTGACCATGACAGATCCGGATGCCAGCAATAGCGCAAAGGCATTGTATGCATATCTGCAGGGACTGACCGAAAGTGATCAGGTACTGTTCGGACATCAGAATGATGTGAGCCATTCCGTAGGAAACAACGATCTGGGAGATGTAAAAGATGTGACCGGTTCCGTCAGCGGTATTTTCGGCATTGACTCCCTGGCATTGTTTGGAAGCGAGGCTGGTGGTATGGATGCGGCATCTGCACTGCAGAATTCCATTGACTACAGCAAAAAGGCGGCCCAAAACGGTGCAATCGTTACCTTATCCACCCATATGCCGAATTTCACCAACGCAAAGATTAAAAAGAATGCAGATGGAACCTACGATTTCTATAACTGTGATTTTAATGAAGCAAAAGATTTATCCGGTGATTCGTTAAAGAAGATTTTGCCTGGTGGAGAGAAGAATGAGGTATTTAAGGCATATCTTGATACGATTGCAGTCTATGCCAATGCATTGGAACAAGAGAATATCCCGGTGATTTTCCGGCCATTCCATGAGGATACCGGTGGCTGGTTCTGGTGGGGCAGTGCAAACACCGCAGAAAGTTACAGGAGTCTGTATGCATATACCAGAGATTATCTGGAATCCCAAGGCGTGCACAATATGCTTTATGTGTATTCGCCAAACGGACCGCTGGAGACCGAGGCAGAGTATATGTCGCGGTATCCGGGAGATGCCTGTGTAGACATTCTGGCATTTGATTATTACAACGACTTTAATACTTATCCGGCAGAGAGTGATACTTCATTCTTTGATCATCTGGATCAGACCTGTCAGGTTGTATCATCACTTGCAAAACAGCATAACAAGCTGGCTGCGATTTCGGAGACCGGTGTACGTGTGATGAAAAAGGATGGAAGTGATAACGAAGGGCTTCTTGTAAAAAATAATCCGGTCAGTGAGGCAAAGTCGGGTGTGAACTGGTATCAGAAAGTGAATGATATCGCAAAGAAAAACGACATGCCATATTATATGGTATGGGCAAATTTCAGCGATACCAATTTCTATGTGCCATATAAATACAGTGATACCATGGGACAGGAAATGATCAATGATTTCATTTCTTACTACAACAATGAGGATTCAGTATTTGGAAACGGTACGAATTTCTATGGCAATATCGATAAGTACGCAGGAGTAAAGACGGATAATTACAAAGATGTCAGCGGATACATGGTAGCACCGTTTGATATGGATACGATTTTAAAGCCAACTGTGTTAAAGGCAAGTGTTTCCAATGCCGGTGAGGTATCGTTTGTTGTAAAGGATACGGCAAAAGGCAAAGAGTTGACATTGCCGGCTGCGAAAGGCTCCGATGGATTCTATACGGCGCAGCTGACACAGGAGGAAATGGATCAGATCGGAAAAACAGATGTTGCATCCATTACACTCGTTGCAGATGGAAAAGAACTGTCCACAATCACAAATCTGAGTATCGGAAAAGAAAAGGACAAAGCTCCGGCAGGTGTGCTGGAAAATTTTGACTACTATGTCGGGAGTAATGGACTTCTGGATGCAGCTTATGGTGGAAATTCTGCCGCTGGATGCAGTTCGTCCTTTACGCTGGATCAGGAGCATAAGGCAGACGGTACATATGGTGCTGCATTTAATTACAAATTAAAAACAACCGGTTCGGAAGTCTGGACGGGTCTGGTAAATGCAACTCTGAGCAATACAGATTTTTCAGCCTATAATGCATTGAAATTCTGGACAAAACTTGATGGAAAAGGGCAGAAGGTTGTTGTACAGATCAAGGCAGGGGGAGAAGAGTATGAAGTATATCTGACCAATCTTGCGAAGACAGAAGATGCCTATGAAGTAACCGTTCCATTCTCAGCTTTTAAAGGGAAGATGGGTGGAAAACTTAGTGGGGATGCTTTAAAAGATGTGCAGGCATTCGGACTCTGGTGTAATTCCAACCCGGCAGGTTCCGCGGTAGATGTGGAATCGGTACTTTACTTTGATGCATTCAAAGGAACAACGATCAGTGACGCAGAAGCTGCAAAAGCAGATGCCGATGGCCTGATTGCGGTAAAACAGACCAGCCAGAGTGGAAATAATGGCGGAAATTCTTCCTCCGGCAGCAGTACCTCTGGTGGAAATTCCGGCAGCACAACAACACCGGATACCGGAAATACAACACCAGATACAAAACCATCGGAAACCCGGAAAACGGACAAAACATTTGAGAATATTGCAAAAGATACAAATGCGACACTTACCGTTGAAAAGAACGATAAGGGAGAAGTGACAGATGCCCGGGCACAGCTGGACAAAACAGTAAAGAATGCTTCCGAGACAAAGAAGACTACAATTTCAGCAGATGTGGTTGCAAAATTAGTCCAAGAGGCAGGAACCAGCGACATCACGATTACCCAGACAACAAAGAACGCTTCCGGCAAAGTGATGAACAGCGTATCTGTCAATGCGAAGGATCTGCAGGCAGGCAAAAAGCTGACACTTGTAAAAGTTGATAAAAAGACAGGAGAAAAAGTCCTGATCAGCAGCAGGACTTATAAGGTTTCCAAAGACGGAACTGTGACAGCGGATACCAAAGATGCCGGTGATTATGTACTGCTGAATGAGAAGGATGCAAAAGCCCTGAGCAGTAAAATCTTAAAGAGTATTGCATTAAAGGATACCAAGAAAACGGTTGCAAACGGAAAGAAGGCAAAAGTTACTTTTGATAAGAACCTGAACATGGAAAATGTAAAGAAGATCACTTATACATCTTCCAAAAAGTCGGTTGTAACCGTGAATAAAAATGGTACAATTGTCGCAAAGAAAGCTGGCAAAGCAGTTGTGAAAGTAAAAGTCACTTTAAAGAACGGAAAGACAAAGACTGTAAAGATGACGATCAAAGTGACAAAGTAAATTTACAGGAGTTTCGTCAAAATTTTAATAAGAAAAAGACGGTTTCGCAGGAAATCGTCTTTTTTCTTACCCATAATTGTAAAGAGAAGCGTGTGTGTTTTTTCGGGGGAATTGATTGTAATTTCAGGAACCTTTGTTTATACTAAAATCAATAGAAAAGAGAATGAGAAGGAGAACATTTATTATGGCAGGAAAACACATTTCCATTCCGGCACTTTTAAAGATCGGTGCGGGTGCATTGGACAATCTGGGGATTTACTTAAAAGAGTTACAGTTACAGAAAGTAGTTGTATTGTTTGGAAACGGTCTTGTAGAAATGTTTGGTTCTACCGTTATGGAAGCATTGCAGCAGGAGGACATTGATATTTTAGAATATCAGGAACTTGATACCGTGCGGTTGGAAGATCTGACCAGTCTTGCATTTTCCATGCCGGCGAAGACGCAGGCAGTCATCGGCATCGGTGGCGGAAAAGTGATTGATGGTGCGAAATATTGTGGATTTCTGCGAAATCTGCCGTTTATCAGCATCCCGACATCGGCATCGAGCGATGGCTTTTCAAGTGCCAGTGCTTCCCTTCTGGTGGAAGGACGCCGCAAGTCCGTTCCGGCAAAACTTGCATATGGGATTGTGGTGGATACAAGGATTATCCGCAGTGCACCGGAGAAATTTTTATATTCCGGAATCGGCGATATGGTATCAAAAATTACGGCACTGTATGACTGGATTTTTGAGGAAGAACATGGGTACGGAAAAGTCAATGATTTTGCTGTCATGATTGCAAAGAAAGCAGTCAATAGTTTTGTGCGCACACCGTTTACTTCGATACAGGATGATCTGTTTTTAAAGGAACTTCTGGATTCTCTTGCAATGAGCGGAATTGCAAATGAGATTGCGGGCAGCAGTGCGCCAACGAGCGGCAGCGAACATCTGATTTCCCATGCGCTGGACAAGATGCTTGAGCATCCGCAGCTTCATGGTATTCAGGTTGGCATTGCAACCTATCTGATGAGTGTTGTGCAGGATCATCGTTACCGGAGGGTAGACACAATTTTTATGCAGACGGGGTTCTGGGATTATGTAAAAACACTGGATCTTCGGCGGGAGGATTTTGAGAAAGCAGTTGATCTGGCACCGTCGATCAAACCGTTCCGCTATACGTATCTGCATGAGCAGCAATATAGGGATCGCGCGAAGGAACTCCTGCATACAGATGCGCGGCTGCAGGAAATCCTGAAATAGAGAGGAAAATAAATTACAGGATATACAATGATAAAAGTAGCAATATGTGATGATGATATACAATTTATTTATAAATTGGAACAAAGTATTTTTCGGTTTGCAGAAATGAAAAGAATAAAAGTGGATGTTGACGGTTATACAAGTGGAGCAGAATTTATTCAAAAACTGCAGCAAAGCGAAAGGTATGATTTGTTATTTTTGGATATTGAATTAGGGGACAGCTCGGGGATTATCGTTGGAAACTGGATTCGATCCCAGATCCAATATGAATCCATGCAGATTGTTTTTGTATCGGCAAAAGAAATGTATGCCATGCAGCTTTTTGATCTGCGTCCAATGAATTTCCTCGTGAAACCCATACAACAGGAACGAGTAGATTATATATTAGATGAATATGAAAGGCTGTATCAGTTTCAGCCACATATTATAGAAATTGGGAAAGGAAGAAATTCGATACGGATAGAAGAACATTCTGTTTTTTATTTGCAGAGCCTTGCCAGAAAAATTCAAGTGGTAACAGCAAATGATACATTATGTGTTTATGGAAAACTTTCGGAGGTTATTCCTGCGTTGAATCCGCATTTATTCTGTGTGGTACATAAATCTTATGTCATTAATCTGCGGTATGCAGAATCTTTTCAGAAAGACAGCGTACACATGATCAATGGGGATGACATTCCGGTCAGTCGGTCTATGAAAAATAACCTTGATCATGCAATTGTGGAAAAGATGAGGTGTGGCGGGTGAATAACATAGAAAGAATATTTGAAGCGGTATGTAACATATTAAGTGTGTATGTAAGTTTTAAAGTGACGGATGTTTTTCTGGAAAAGAAAAGAAAACTGCCACGGATGGCAAATATTGTTTATGTGATCGTATGGCTTATTAATACAGTTGTTGCATTTGGTTTTCGAAATGCCATGGGAACTACGGTGAGTATGGTATTGCTTCTCTGGGCGGCAGAAGGTATATTGTATGAAGGAAGTATACTACAGAAAATAATGGCAGGTTGTTTTACAGTATTGCTGGGGCTTACCATAGAATTTATCATGTATTATTATCTGGGAGATTTTTCTTTGTTTTCCGAAGGGCGGGCAATGGGAACCATCACAGGGGCAATGGTCAATCTGCTCATAGCAATGGGAATAAGACAGGTGATATGTCGGCGAAGGGTTATGGAAACACAGAACTATTACTTTATGATTCTTGTATTAGCCGGAAATATTGTCTGGATATATGCTCTTGAGAGTGTATCCGGCGAAAATTCGCCAAAAACAGTATTATCACTGGCTATTATGATCGTTGTAGATCTTGGAATGTTCTATTTGTATGACCGTTTGGGAGAAGCTTATCAGGATAAAATGCAGCAACGGCTTTTAAAGGAACATATGATGGCCTATCAGGAGCAGATGCATATCATGCAGCAGAATCAGAAAAAGCTGGATTCTTTGCGGCATGACATGAAAAACCATATGTATCTTCTGCAGACATATCTTAATGAAGGAAGGTATGATAAGGCACAGGAATATGTAAATAAAATGAGTGAGCATTTGCAGACGGAGCATAAGTATGTGAATACGGGGAATCTGGAATTGGATATGATTTTGAATCATAAACTGGCAAAAGCGGAGGCAATGTCCTGTCAGATTCAGTCGCAGATTGTGATTCCGTGCCAGTTGCCAGTGGATGGATATGACTGGAATGTTTTGTTTGGAAATCTGTTGGACAATGCAATTGAGGCAATGGAGCAGATAAAAGATCGTTTTTTGGAGATTCGGATACAATACGACAGGGGAATTCTGGGTATACAGGTGAAAAATACGTTTGATGGAAAAGTCAATAAACAGGGAGAACGTTTACTGACAAGGAAGAAACAACAGGCATTGCATGGAATCGGTATGCAGAATATTTCAGATGTTGTAGACAAATACGGGGGATGGAAATCTATAAATATCGATGAAAATATATTTGAGGTTCAGATTGTGTTATATCTTTGAAAAAATCCCATGGTGTATGCTATGGGATTTTTAATGCAGATTTTGACGAAAATCAAACCAATTTTAACATGCAGAAAGAATAATGGGAAAAATGAAGTATAGTATACACAAGAGAGGGGAAATAGCCATGAAAAATATTTTAAAAATAATGCTTATGATGATTACAATTTATACGATAACAGGTTCTGCTGTGTATGCCGCGGAAATACCGGTTTCAGATCAGGATCAGTTAATAACGAGCCGTGATTGGACAGAAATCAGTAATTTACAGGATGAAATGAAAAAAGAAGAGCCGGATGCAACCATCGATTATGACAAGGCATTAAAAGTATATGTGGATTGTAATCTTATAAAATTGCAGACGGCAGATACGAAAAAACTCACAAGTGCTCTGGAAAGTGCAAATTATGTATGGGTCATTCCTTTTAAAATGGAAAAGACATATGGAATGTTTACCGTAGCCAAAGGACTTCCTTTGAGTGAAGAAGCAAAGTCTGTATTGACAAAAGCAGAACAGGAAGAAGTAAAAAATCATGCTGGAAAATGGATGCTTACAGAGACAGCAGAACATACAGTGGAACCTTACTATGATATACTTCTGGAAAAACGAGAGGCATTATCGGACTGTACGAGAGTAGTACTGGTGGGAAGTCAACCGGGAATGAGACAGCCGGTTGCACTTGGGATGGATGATGAAACAGCACGTATCTGGATTTCGTTGGGGTATCAGTATCCGGTTATGGAGAAAATTCCGGAAACTCAAAATGTGGAAAGCGGTGTCTATTCATTTGATTCTGTAGCGGAGATTTCAGATACTTATATTGAAGATTCTGAGGTAAGTACAGGAGCTGGAGTACAGAGCAGAAGTTCGATGAAATATGTGGCTGGCATTGGAATTATAGTGATAGGAAGCATATTAATCCTTAGTGTTTTAAAGAAAAAGAAATTGGAGGATTATGAATGAAGAAAATCAGTCTGTACTTATTAATTTTTACAATGCTATATTGTCTGTGTGCGTGTGGAAAAAATTCTGATGCAAAATCAAACAGTAGAGAAGATGATGGCAGAAAAGAACAAAAGATAATCATATCATCAATTCAGGTTGCTTCAAATACGAAGGTTATGCGTGCAAAGGTGTTCCTTCCGAACGTAAAATCTTTGGAAGGAACAAATTATTGGTTAGGTGGGTTAGATACTACCAGTAAGGTGGATGTAATAGATACAGGTGATGGTATTCAGATCAATGTGTGCGGCTTTTATTCCGATGATACTGCGTGGAAAAATCCGAAAGTATATAAGGGATTTCAATCACCGGATAATTCAAATACGCCATTAAAAAATGTTTTGGTTAATGGAAAAGTTGTTCCAATGAAGGAGAAGATGTTAAAAGCGGATGTTAAGAAAACAAAAAAAACAATCCCTGTTGAAATTACACCTTATACGGTTAGTATTTGTCCCGTCAATGACTGGAGAGAAAAAGGGTGTTTTTATCATGTAGTTGCAACAACAAAAGACGGAAAGCAATATTCCATAGGAGAGTTACCTCTTACCGATGACAGAAAAGGAACTGAAAAAAAGAAACATCCTTTCATGGATGGTACAGATCTTGAAGAGCTTGGAGATGGCTATGCATCTGCAAGTGAAATGAAATATTGTGGGGCTCGTTATATTTTCAATCAGAAGATTGATATCACACAGATAGAACAGATAGAAATAATAAAATATAAAATCAGCAGATGATATAGGTATAAAAACAGGTCATAAATTTGTTGACGATGATAGGAAACCATGTTAGGATGATGGTAGAGACTATCAATGAAGTGACAGGGGAATGAGTTTTTGACTCATCCCCCTGTTCTTATTATCAGGAGAAATGGATGAAAAAGAACAATCAGATGAAACCAGACAATGCAGCAAAACGTCTATGGGCATTTTTTATCGTGCTCACCATGTGTATTACCGTGCAGCCTGTCGTGCCGGTAAAGGCGCAGGAGGCTGTGCAGACAGCGGCAAGAACGATCTATACGGAATTTAAAGATGGAAATTCTACCCATTCCGGAGATGGAAGCTATGGAAATCCCTACAATTTATTTGAGGATGCCTATGCGGCTGCCGGCAATGGGGATGAAATCTCAATTTTGGGAAGTGGTGCTTTTTTAAATGCCGAGGCTGCGGAACCGTTTATTTTTGATAAAAGCGTGACCGTCAACGGAAATGGAAATACTTTTTCCAACCGTAAGGGGGGATTTATCCTGAATACGGATGTGACATTTAAAAACATTACGCTGCGGTTTTCCAATCGTCTGCACGATGCAATTTTTGCAAATGGGCATAAACTTGTTCTTGAGAATGTTACGTGCGACAGCGGATTCCGCTATGTAGATATCTTTGGCGGATCCCTTTATGAGAATGGAAAGAATATGGGGAATCATCCGGGATCAGAGGCACAGATTCTGATTACGGGTGGTGGTACCAATCTGGGGAATATTTATGCCGGTTCCATGAACGGAACATATGACGGTAAGACACAGATCGTGCTTGCGCACGTTTCCGGTACGCAAAATGGGGAAATCTATGCATCCGGTGCCATTGAACCATATGTAAATCAGGATGACTGGTTTTCCACGCAGGAGCCGGATCCACCGGCAGCGGATGGACAATATACGGTTTCCGGCGATGTGGAAATTTCACTTACCGGTTCCGATACGAAACAGGTGTACGGAGTATCTGAAAATCACGCAGGGAAGACATTTCTGACCATAGATACCGACCAGTCCTATACCGGAATTCCAGGTATAAGCAAAGTAGGAAACCTCACAGTAAAGGGCGGTGGAACATTTGCACCGGCAGCGTTGGACAGCTGTACGGTCAGGCTGGAAGGGGCAAGTGCGATTGATCTTTCCCAGATGGAAACTCCACAGGTACATTCGATTGTGAGTGCGGATTCAGCAGGAAACCGACTGATCTTAGGAAAAGAACAGAAGCTGAATGTTACAGATACCATTACGGGTGCACTTACATTTGAAACCCTGAATGGAAGAAATGGAAAATCCGGAATTGCGGAGTATGGTCACACCTATCTGGAACTTGGAAGGGCTGCGGATACGGCGGTTTCTTTTACACCGACAGACGGACAGGCGGGAATGACACTGGAACGGACATCGTCTGGAAACGGAGAAATCTGGAAAACCAGTGAGTTGTCAGGGGATAAACCGGTTGCGGTAAAAAATGTTACAGTAAAAAATCCTGTACTTTTGGCGAATGTTTCAAATATTATGAGTAGTGATAAATCGTATTATCTGGATGTGGAATGGCAGGAAGGGACACCCGAAAATGGGAAAACTTTATATCAGGTTCCACTTACATACGAAGTAGAGTTCAATAATCATATATATTATTCAACGGTTGGTGATGATGGAAATGCCAATGTTTCGGATCTTAGACTGGCATTTCATCCGGAGACAAATCAGGACGGGGTACATACAATTACACCGGAATTTTATGAAGATGCTACTAGTGGCGAACTGAAACTGCCAGAACCGGGAACCTACTACATCACAATCCGTCCATTTTCAGCAGATGAACAAATTGAGCAGAAGGTAGTTCTGATTGTAAACAAAGATCCGGATACATCCGGTTCGACGGCTACTTCAAAGGAAACAACCACTACGATAAATGGATTACCAACGGCCGTGTCCATGCAGGATGAACTGAATCTTACCGTGCAGACGGTCTATACAGATAGCAGCTTACAGGGACACGTGCCATCTGCTGGTTTTTCGGTATACATTAACCAGACCCCTTATGAAGTATCCGGCATCACGCTTCAAAACGGAGTGGCAGCCATAAAGATTCCGGTTTCAGAGGCAAACGGATTTCATATGGGAGAAAATGCAATTACAGTTTCTTATGCAGGAGCAGCCAATGAAAACTACAGGGCACTTCCTTCCCAGGCAAACGAAACCGTGACGGTAAATCCAATTGCCGTAAAGATGCAGTATGATACCATCCAGCAGACAGTTGCGTACACAGGGCTGAAACAGAACTGTTTTGTTTCCACGGTAAATATAGTCCGAACGGACAACGGAAAGACGGTAGATTCGCAGGTAAAGCCTGAAGTTTTCTATCGGCAGGATGGGAAAAATGTTGTTCCGGTGCAGCCGGGCAGCTATGAGGTGTGGTTTAAAGTAACTGGAAACCAGTACGATGTGATAGAGGAAAAAGTCGGAACCTTTACCATTACAGCGGCGAAACCATCGATTCGCCTTACGGCAGAGACAGAAAACGGTAATTCCGTACATCTGTATGCACAGGTAGATGGAGTCCGAAATGGTAGTATTCCGCTTGGTTCGATTTCTTTTTATCAGGACGGAACCATAATAAAGGCACAGGAAAAACTCGTATATGGGGAAGCCGATACGGTTGTATCAGGCTTAAAACGTGGCGGTTCTTATCAGTTTAAGGCAGTATATGAGCCGGATGATAAGGATGGACGGACTTATTACGAAACAGTGACAAGTGAAGCCGTGACCGTTACAATCAAAGAGGACAGTTCCACCGGAGGAAGTGGAACAACCGGAGGCGGCTCATCTTCCGGAGGCGATGGAACAACCGGAGGCGGCTCATCCACCGGAGGCGGCTCATCTTCCGGAGGAAGTGGAACGACCGGAGGTGGCTCATCTTCCGGAGGAAGTTCCGGTGGCGGAAATACTTCGGGTGGTGACACAACCGGAGGGGGAACACCGTCTAACGGAAATACAGCTGGTACACAAACACCGTCCGATGGAAACGCGGCCGGACAAAATACACCAACCGTGACCGTTACCGGAACCCAGAAAAATAAAGCCATCAAAACAACGGTGACCGCTGATCTGATAAAACAAACCATGGAAGAAAATAATGGAAAACACACAGATGTGACGATCCGGGTCACCGATCCGGCTGGCAACGTAAGCTATACACTGACCGTAAATACAGCAGACATACAGACCGGAAACAAGCTGTATGTGTGCGCAAAAGATCAAAAGACAGGTGCCTATGTCCTTGTAAACGACAAGAGTTATACGGTTACAAAAGCCGGAAATGTGAATTTTTCAGCAGATTCCAATAAGAATTACGTCCTTATGGATCAGAAAGATATGGATCAGGTCACAACGAAAATATTAAAAACGGTTACATTGAAGAATAAAACCGTTCAGGTGAAGAAGGGAAAACAAAAGAAGGTTTCTCTGGCAGCCACCTTAAATATGGACAATGTAAAAAGCATTTCTTATCAGAGCAATAACAAAAAAATTGCATCTGTAAACAAGAAGGGTACCATAAAATCGAACAAAAAAGGAACTGCGTCCATTCGCGTGACAGTAACCTTAAACAATGGGAAGACCAAAGTTTTAAAATTAAAAGTCAAAGTCAAATAGCAGATGCAGGAAAAGACAAAACCCCGGAAATAAATATCCGGGGTTTTTGTTTTACCTAGAGAGAAAGTGCACACTGATCAATTTTTTCCAGTTCCTCCTCCGTAAACGGAGCAGAGTTTAACACTTTCAGATTTTCAAGAATCTGTGCCGGGCGGGAAGCTCCGATCAGAACGGAAGTGACCACACCGTCACGGATGACCCATTTGAGTGCCATCTGTGCGAGGCTTTCACCACGGGCAGCCGCAATCTCATTCAGACTCCGGATACTGTTCAGCCGCTTTTCATCGAACTGGTCGGCATGCAGAAAACGTCCGTCGGTATTGACACGGCTGTCCTTTGGAATGCCGTGCAGATAACGGTCGGTCAGCATACCCTGTGCGAGCGGGCTGAAAGAAATAATTCCTTTCTTCCCATCTGCTGCGGCCTGTTTTAAACCGTTTTCTTCAATGGTACGGTTAAAGATATTGTAGGAATTCTGGTTGATAATAAACGGGCAGTGCAGATCTTCTAAGATGGCAGCTGCGCGTTTCATGGTTTCTCCATCGTAGTTGGACAGACCGACATACAGTGCTTTTCCGCTTCGCACGATCTGGTCGAGTGCACCCATGGTTTCTTCCAGCGGCGTATCCGGATCCATGCGGTGGTGATAGAAAATATCTACATAGTCCAGACCGAGCCGTTTTAAGCTCTGGTCAAGGCTGGCAATCAGGTACTTGCGGCTGCCCCAGTTTCCATAAGGCCCCGGCCACATGTCAAAACCGGCTTTGGAACTGATGATCAGTTCATCGCGGTAGGAAGAAAGTTCTTCCCGAAGGATCTTCCCGAGATTTTCCTCCGCACTGCCCGGCTGCGGTCCATAGTTGTTTGCCAGATCAAAATGTGTGATCCCGTGGTCAAATGCCGTAAAGCACATCTGTCTCATATTTTCATAAACACCGGTATCTCCGAAATTGTGCCAGAAGCCCAAAGATACTTCCGGCAGCATCAGTCCGCTGTCGCCGCAGCGGTGGTATTTCATGGTTTCGTAACGTGATTCATTTGCGTGATACATAAGAAATCCTCCTTAGTTTGTAAAAAATTTATCATAAATGCCAAATCCAAAGATAAAAAGCACAATCAGCGGCAGAATATAGGTAATGTAGCCGCGCATCCAGTTTTTAATTTTTAATCCTTTTCCGGTATTGGCTTCGGTTGTGTAGTTTTTCCAGCCCCAGCCGTAGCGGCTTGTGCAAAACAGCAGATATACCAGGGAACCGAGAGGCAGGAACAGGTTGCTTACCAGAAAATCTTCCAGGTCAAGCACAGACCCGCCAAAGATTGAAAAACCTTTCCAGTTCCATACATTGTATCCGAGTACACATGGCAGGGAGAGTACAATGATCAGTACCAGATTAACGGCACAGGATTTCTGGCGGCTGCATCCGGTCAGTTCCATACCGCAGGAGATGATGTTCTCAAATACTGCCAGGATTGTGGAAAACGCTGCAAAAAACATAAACAAAAAGAACAGGCTTCCCCAGAGTCTGCCAAGCGGAATATGGTTAAAAATATTCGGCAGGGTGATAAAAATCAGGCTTGGTCCGGAAGTCTGGTCAACATGGAACGTAAAGCATGCCGGAAAAATGATAAGTCCGGAGGTGATAGCAACAAACGTATCCAGAATGGCAATATTTACCGATTCACCAAGCAGAGAGCGTTCCTTTCCGATATAACTTCCCAAAATTGCCATCGCGCCGATTCCAAGGCTTAACGTGAAAAATGCCTGGTTCATGGCACCCGTAATGGTTTTTGTAATACCGATCTGTTTCATCCGTTCAAAGTCCGGGATCAGATAAAAGGCAAGGCCTTCTTTTGCACCATCCATAAAAAAGCTGTTGACCGCCAGAATGATCATGATGATAAGCAAAGAAGTCATCATGACCTTTGTTACTTTTTCCAGACCGTTCTGCAGTCCACGGGAGCAGACAAATACGCCGGCGCAAACAACTACCACCATCCAGAAGCCCATGGTCAGAGGTTTGCTCAGCATTGTGGTAAACTGTCCGGATACACCGTCGGCATCCAGTCCCTGAAACTGTCCGGTGACCGTCATATAAAAATAATGAAGCATCCAGCCGGTGACCGTTGTATAAAACATCATAAGAAGATAGCAGCCGATCAATGTGATAATCCCGTGGATATGCCATTTCTGTCCGGGTTTTTCCAGTGCCTGGTAGGCTTTGACCGGACTTTTCTGGCTGGCACGCCCAACCGCAAATTCCATCGTCATGATCGGGAGTCCGAGAATAATCAGAAACAACAGATAAAACAGCACAAAGGCACCGCCTCCGCCCTGTCCGGCAGTGTATGGAAATTTCCATACGTTTCCGATTCCGATCGCACATCCGGCTGACAGGAGAATGAATCCCAGACGGGATTTTAATTTTTCTCGTTCTTCCATAAAATAATCCACCTTTTTGTAAACATTGTATAAAATACAAACGAAATTATACAATCTGTTGTGAGAAGTTTCAACCCTTTTTGACGAAATTTTACCAGGTATGTGTTGCATTTTTTTACAGATACTAGAGGAGAAGGTTGCGGAGTGTTCATGTTCTGCAATCAACAAGATTATCTTATGGAAAGAAAGAGGTATAAACCATGGTTTTAACAGAAAAAGAGATGGCTACAATTGAGGATCTGCACACACAGGAACTTTCCTGCGTGGAGAAGTACAAACGTTACGGACAGGAAGCAAAGGACCCGGTGCTTCGGGATTTATTCGCTGATCTTGAAAAGAAAGAGCAAAAGCATGTGGAGTCTCTGGAACAGGTCATGAAAGGCAGCGTCCCATCCTGTAACGTCAATGACAGGGATGGAAAGATGTATGAGCCAAAGGCAACATATGATTCCATGACCAATCCGGAAGATAAGAAAAACGATAATTTCCTTGCCACAGACAGCATTGGTTCTGAAAAAATGGTGTCCGGAACGTATAATACCGATGTGTTTGCATTCGGGGATTCTGATGTGCGCAAACTTCTGGCAGATATCCAGGTGGAAGAACAAAACCACGCGGAGATGCTCTATAAATATAAAACCGTAAACGGCATGGCATAGCCGGCATGTGGAGTGGATGTCCCAAAGCATCCACTCTTTTTGTTTTTACAAAAGGATTACAGAAAACGGATAGTGCATCTTACATAACCCGTTTATTATAAATCCTGTAATAAATCTTACAGATTTCACAAGGAGAACAAAAGAATTATGAGAAAAAATGTGATGAAACTTACAGCAGGAGTTCTCTCCACCGCTGTATTGGCAGGAATGTTTGCCACTGGTATCCCGACAAAGATTGCAGCAGCAACGGAACACTGGAATGATGCTTCCCGGGAATCTACAGACTGGAGCAACTGGAAAAAGAACTGGGCTGCTTACAGCAGTGAGTATGAACATGTATCACTGACTCCGGGTGCGGATGAGACAAAATTAAATTATGCATGGTACAGCAAAACGGCTGAGACTCCAAAGGTGAGAATCTCTACCAGACAGAATATGGATGGTGCGACAGAGTTCACCGGAGCGCAGACCGAAGCTGTGACCATAGATACCACAAAATATTTTTCCAATAAAGTAACCGTAAGCGGGCTCAAAGAAAATACCAGCTATTATTATCAGGTATTTCAGGATGGAAAGTGGCAGGATACACAAAACTATACCACACAGGCGTTTGATGAATTTTCTTTCCTGTATGTCGGGGATCCACAGATCGGTGCTTCGAAAGGTCAGACCAGCAGTGAGAGTGAAAAGATGGAAAATGCAGGAAATGTTGTAACTTCTGCACCGGAAAAAAATCTTGCAGCAAGAAATGACAGCTATAACTGGAACAACGTATTAAATGAAGCACTCGAGGATCATTCCGATGTAAGTTTTCTTGTGTCCGCAGGAGATCAGGTGAACTACGGAAGCAACGAGCGGGAATATGCAGGATATCTTGGGGCAGAGGCACTGACTTCCCTTCCGGTAGCAACGACCATTGGTAACCACGACAGTGTTTCGAATCAGTACAGCCTGCATTTTAATAATCCAAATGCTTTTTCCGATACCGATACCAATTATGTACAGGGAAAGACAAAGGCAGGAACCGATTACTATTATCGTTATGGAAATGTCCTGTTCATTGTTCTTGACACAAACAACTATAACTGTGCAACGCATGAGAATGTCATGAAAAAAGCAATCAATGAGAATAAAGATGCCAAATGGCGTATTGTGGTATTCCATCAGGATATTTACGGCAGTGGTTACGACCATTCCGATTCCGATGGTATGGTGCTTCGTACACAGCTTACTCCACTGATGGATAAGTATAAGATTGATGTGGTGATGCAGGGACATGATCATACCTATTCCAGAACCTTCCAGCTTGAGGGGGATGGAAAGGATCATACTTCTTACAGCACTTATGGATACAAATCTGTAGAGGAAGCTGAAAAAGACAGTGATTATCAGGCACAGAATAACTGCTATGAAATCGTAAACAAGACCGTTGGCGGAACCGTTACCAATCCGGAAGGAACCGTATATTTAGAGGCAAACTCTGCAACAGGTTCAAAATTCTATAACCTGATTGCTTCCAAACAGGACTTCATTTCTGAGAGAAGCCAGACCTGGACACCAACCTATTCCGTCGTAAAAGTAACGGACAAAAAGTTTTCTGTAACAACTTATGATGCAACGACCAGAAAACAGTTACAGGGATCTACTACATATACGATCGTAAAAGATGCGGTAAAGCAGACCATTCAGACGAAGAACTCTTACAAAAAAACCGTAGGAGACAAAGCCTTTTCCTTAAATGCAAAAGCAAAAACACCGCTTACCTATACCTCTTCCGACAAAAAGGTTGCAACTGTTGATAAGAACGGAAAAGTTACCGTAAAAAAGGCCGGAAAGGTTACAATTACGGTGAAGGCAGCAGCAACCAGCCAGTATCAGGCAGCAGGTAAAACAATTACGATTACTGTTACAAAGAAAGCAGTAAAGAAAGCCGCTAAATAATAATGAAGAAAAACTGGAAAAAAGTTTTAGTGGGAACCCTTTGTCTGGTGGGGTTCCTACTGTTATTAGTCAAAGGAAACCAGTTCGAAAAAGTATCCCTGATTTCCACGGAAGGGCAAAGCTATGAGAAAGCAGTCGTGACAAAGATCACGAAAGATAATCTGGCAGAAGATGGAAACCGATACGGGACACAGGAGGTGCGCGTACAGGTCAAATCCGGAGCATATGCAGGGGAAGAGTTTGATGCCGTCAATCCAAGCGGTTCCTTGTTTGGCATGGAGAACTGTGAAGTTGGTTCGCGCGTAATTGTCATTGTCAGTTCCACAGATGATAATGCTGTCGTTACGGTATACAGCAAAGACCGTACTATGGCAATTTATCTGTTTGTACTTTTTTTTTGTCTGGTGATATGTATTATAGGTGGGAAAAAAGGAGTCAAAGCCATTGCAAGTCTGGCATTTACCGGTGTGTGTATTGTTTATCTGATGTTTCCGCTGATGTACCGGGGTATTTCACCGATCGGTATTACCATTGTTGTTGTCATTCTCTCGACATTGCTGACCCTGTGGCTTTTGGGCGGAGTCTCTAAAAAGACGGTATCTGCAGTGGTGGGAACGGTCAGCGGTGTGGTTGTGGCAGCCGTAGCCGCAGTTGTGTTTGGAAAAGCCGCAGGCATTACCGGGTATAATGTGTCTGATATCGAAACGTTGAATTATGTGGCACAGAATACACACATAAAAATAGGACAGCTTCTGTTTTCGGGAATCATTATAGCCGCACTTGGGGCAACCATGGATGTTGGCATGTCAATTGCATCCACGATTCAGGAACTGCACGAACGCAGTCCGCAGCTGGGGACAAAAGAGTTGTTTGTGTCGGGAATCCGTGTGGGGCGCGATATGATGGGAACCATGGCAAATACACTGATTTTTGCCTATGTCGGTGGTTCGTTGTCTACGCTCGTTGTCAATTATGCATACAATCTGAGTTATAATCAGCTGATCAATTCTTATGTAATCGGAACAGAAATCATGCAGGGACTTTCGGGAACTCTTGGGGTTGTGCTGACCGTACCGATTACCGCAGCCGTAGCGGCAGTGCTTATTGGAAAGAAAACGATAGTAAAAGAACCATTGATGCAGGACATTTATGATGGCTCAGATGATTATGAAGAACCGGAAACAGACGGTGAATACGGGGAAGATGTTTAAATGGGACATATGTGAAAAAAGTTATGAGATATGTCCCGAACCTAAAAGAAAGTTTTATTTTCTATATGTCCACTATCAATTTGGAAAGTGATAGAACACTTGATTTTCTTAAAAAACACATGCAAATCTGTTTGTTAAAAAATGGTCTGGAAAATTCAATTCCGAAACAATCCCAGAGTATTAAAAATATATTGACATTTACGAACTTTACGCTATAATAGAATCAAACATATGAACAAATGCTCATATGAAAGAATGATAAAATGAAAAAGGAAAGTATGGAGGAAACCGACGATGAAGAAAACTTACAAAATTGATGTGGATTGTGCAAACTGTGCAAATAAAATGGAGGAAGCTGCAAAAGCTACTACTGGAGTAAAGGATGCAACTGTAAATTTCATGACACTGAAGATGAACGTAGAATTTGAAGAGGGTGCAGATGCAAAAGCGGTTATGCAGGATGTGTTAAAGAACTGTAAGAAAGTGGAAGATGATTGTGAGATCTTTCTTTAAATCCGGCTTTTTCCATAGGTATCAGTCAGATTGGAGGGCACCATGAATAAAAAGCAGAAAAAAGTATTGAAACGAATTATTGTGGCAGCAGTGCTTCTGGTTATCATCGGGATTGCAGGAAGCGTTGTTTCCATACCAAAGTGGCTGGAGTTTCTTTTCTATCTGGTTCCGTATTTTGTGATCGGCTATGATATTCTGCGGAAAGCCTGGAAAGGAATCTGTAACAGGCAGATGTTTGATGAAAATTTTCTGATGGCAGTGGCAACCATCGGAGCGATCGCCCTCGGTGATTACAAAGAGGGCGTTGCAGTTATGCTGTTTTATCAGATCGGAGAGCTGTTCCAGAGTTATGCAGTCGGTAAGAGCCGCCGGAATATCAGTGATCTGATGGATATCCGGCCGGATTATGCAAATATTGAAACAGACGGTCAGATTGAAAAAGTAGATCCGGATGAGGTGGAGATCGGCACGGTGATTATTGTACAGCCGGGCGAAAAAGTTCCAATCGATGGTGTGGTTGTGGAAGGACATTCTTCCCTGAATACCAGTGCACTGACGGGAGAGAGTGTTCCGCGGGAAGTCGCTGTGGGAGAGGAAATCATCAGTGGATGTATCAATATTTCCGGACTGTTAAAGATCCGCACCACAAAAGAGTTTGGAGAGTCTACGGTTTCTAAGATTCTTGATCTGGTGGAGAATGCAAGTTCCAAGAAATCACGTTCCGAGAATTTTATTTCCAGATTTGCACATTATTATACACCGGCAGTCTGTTACGGCGCGCTGGCACTGGCAATACTGCCACCGCTTGTCCGCATGCTGTTTATGGGGCTTCCGGCAGACTGGGGCATCTGGATTTACCGTGCACTGACATTTTTGGTTATCAGCTGCCCGTGTGCGCTGGTCATCAGTATTCCGCTCAGCTTTTTTGCAGGAATCGGAGGTGCCAGTGCAGAGGGTGTTCTGGTAAAAGGTTCCAACTATCTGGAAACACTTGCGGGAACGCGCACGGTTGTCTTTGATAAGACAGGAACAATTACGCAGGGGGTATTTGAAGTCTGCGGAATTCATGGAACAAACTGTGCATCCGGCAGCTGTCCGGTTGTGTCCGGACATCCGGTATATACGAAGGAGGAAGAACAGCTGCTGGAATACGCGGCACTGGCAGAGTGCCATAGCACACATCCGATCAGTGTCAGCCTGCAGAAAGCCTATGGCAGGAAACTGGATGTGGACCGGGTCACAGATGTACAGGAAATCGGTGGACACGGTGTGATCGCAACGGTAGACGGACACAGGGTTGCAGCAGGAAATGACAAACTCATGAAAAAAGAAAAAATTGCGTACCGCAACTGCAGCTGTACCGGTACAATCGTACATCTGGCAGTCGATGGTGTCTATGCCGGTCATATACTGATTTCAGATATGATTAAGCCGAATGCGGCGGCTGCCATGCAGGCACTGAAAAATTCCGGTGTGCACCGGCTGGTAATGCTGACGGGTGATGATGACCGTGTAGCACAGCAGGTAGCAGGGGAGGTTGGAATCACGGAAGTACATTCCCAGCTGCTTCCGGCAGATAAAGTTTCCGAAGTGGAAAAACTGTTGCGGACCAGGGAAGAAAAGAGTACCGTTGCCTTTGTCGGGGATGGCATTAATGATGCACCTGTGCTTTCCCGTGTTGATGTTGGAATCGCTATGGGAGCACTTGGATCGGATGCGGCGATTGAGGCAGCAGATGTGGTACTGATGGATGATGATCCGCTCAAGATTGCGAAAGCAATCCGTATCGCAAGAAAGTGCCTGCGGATTGTATATGAAAATATCTGTTTTGCAATCGGGATTAAACTGCTCTGCCTGTTTTTGGTAACGATAGGTATTGCAAATATGTGGATGGGAATTTTTGCAGATGTCGGTGTTATGGTGATTGCTGTGCTGAATGCAATCCGCGCACTTTTTGTAAAAAAATTATAGGGTATAATTCTGCCGGAAATGTTCCGGTGGAGAGGAGGAACTTCATGGAAAAAGAAAAGATTGAATGCTGTAGTGAAAATCAGGTACATCCGGATCTGCTAAAGATCGTGAATGACACGATGCCGGAAGAAACGGAACTGTATGATCTTGCAGAATTATTTAAAGTGTTTGGAGATTCCACCCGTATCCGCATCCTGTTTGTCCTGTTTGAAGCAGAGGTGTGTGTCTGTGATCTTGCAGCGGCATTGTCAATGACACAGTCTGCAATTTCCCACCAGCTTCGGATTTTAAAACAGAATAAGTTAGTCAAATGCCGCAGGGAGGGAAAATCTGTTTTTTATTCCCTGGCAGATGACCACGTCCGGTCAATCATTGCACAGGGCAGGGAGCATATTGAGGAAGATGTAATATAAGGATGATACCATATGGGAGAAAAGGACATTCGCGGTGGATGTCCTTTTTTCGTACAGACGGATCTTAATATTTATTTAAGTTTCTTTAAAGATAGCCTTTTTTGGATATGAAACTGCTATAATAAAGGTGCAGTAGAAAAATACATCAATTAAAATATGAGGTAAATACATATGGAAACTTATGAAAGCGTAAAAAGTAATCCGGTGCAGCCGGAGCAGAAAGAAAAGAAAAAAGGCGGTGCATGGAAAGGGATTGTAGCGGTGATTCTTGCAGCAGGCGTTGTGGGAAGTACCACGATTTCTGCGTTTAATCTGGTGACTTTAAAATCCTATATTGCAGAGCAGAAAAAGGAAGAAAATCCTGAGACTACCGAGGATTACGTAAAGATCGCAGATAATTATGAGATCAAACCTACCACAAATATTTCGGATGCCTACAAATCCGGCGATACTTCAAAGCTGACAGACAAAGAAAAAGAAACCCTTGATATGGCAAAAAAAGCGATCAAAGATATGAAGATTACGGACAGCATGTCTGATTTTGAAAAGGAAAAGGCGGTGTATGACTGGATGACCAAAAAGCTCCAGCAGGATTCCGGGGCACTGACCGTTATTCCGAGTACACAGGAAGACTGTGATAATCCATACGGTGTGTTAAAATACCACAATGCCGTATGCGTCGGTTATGCAACGACATTCCGCATGTTCATGCAGATGATGGGAATTGAATGTAAAGTGGAACATAATACAGAAAAATTCCATAGCTGGGATGTGGTAAAAATTGACGGAGACTGGTACATTACCGATATTTATTCCGATGCAGGAAATGGAAATTATGCGAACTTTAATGTGACGGATGCCATGTATGGACAGTCCCAGAGCTGGGATCGCGATTACTTCCCGGCAGCTAACTCATTAAAGTACAATATGGCATACCAGAATAAGAAAACCGTGGACAGTATATATGATCTGCCGAAAGCATTGCGTGCTGCTATGGACAAAAAGCTTGGCGGGGTCATGGTTGCGTTTAAAGAGGATATTACAGAGGAAAAAGCGCAGGTGGCAAATGCCATAGCTTCTTCCATTGACAATTTCCTGATGTCCGGAAACTATAAGGATATGCCATACAGTCTGGGAACTTACAACTGGATTCAGGATCCGGATGGAAAAGGATATTTGTTTAATGTTACCATGCCGGGATATAACACGGACAATACAAGCCAGAATATCAGCGAAAAAGAACAGAAAAAAATCGACAAGGCTGTCCAGAAAGCATTTCAGGGACTGGAATCTGCAAACGGAGATGGCATGATGATGGATGGCGCAAGTGCTGATATCGGAAATAAGGATATGACCATGGATGATGCGGCACAAAATGGGGCAACGTTCAGTACAGAAGAAACTGTGGAGGCCAGATAACAGATGAAAAAACAAAAAACGGGTTGGAAACTTCTGCTGGTGCTGACCATGCTGGTGATGTGTGTGGGATGTGGTGCGAAGAAAAACACGTCCGGTTCTGTCAGTATGTATGACCTGCGCACGGCGATGGAAGCAGCGGATCCGGATCTGCCGGAGATGCTTAATGCCAGCAGCACAGAAAAAGATGCAGAAGATAAGTTTTCCCATATTTCTGACATGGACTATAAAAAAGTGGACAGTTATTTTGTAAGCTATTCTTCGGATGGACACAAAGCAGATGAAATTGTAGTGATTGCCGTGAAAGATAAGGCAGATGTGGATGAGGCAAAAGAAAGCCTGACAAAGCATCAGCAGGATCGGTATAATTTGTTGCAGTCCTATGAACCGAAGCAGGTCAGCCGGATTCAGGATGGGTTGGTTTTTACGAAAGGGCAGTATGCAGTCCTTATTATCACAAGCCATAATGATGATGTGCGGAAAGCGTTTGAAGATACCATAAAAAGTAAGTAGTATAAATAGGATCGTGTTTGAGTAAAATATAGAAATAAAAATGCAACATTCTTTTATAGAATGTTGCATTTTTATTTACACATAATATATCGGACGATGGAAGCATTCCTTAACCCCTGAAAAGAAAATATTTTAAATTTTCTTTTCGGTTATACTTTTGCTGGCATAGAACGCAATGCTGCCTCATATTCCTCCAGAGAATATTTTCTTAAAATTTGTTCTTTTGTCAATCCAAGATCCATCATATTTTGAATTGCATCGAGTCTTTCTTCGCGTTTGCCTTCAAGTCTGCCTTTTGCTTTTCCACGAGCTTCCCCACGGGCTTCGCCACGAGCTTCGCCTAGTTCCAGCAATTCCTCCGACCGTAATTTTAAAATCTTGCCACCCATAACATCACTCAATCCTTTCTTAATGGTATTGTTTTTTGGAATGATATAATCTGCAATCTGTTCAATCAGAACAATCATATCCATATAAAGATGTGATTTATTTTCTTTTTCAGCTGTTTCTTCAAGTCTTCGGTTAATTTCACGGAAATCAGCTAACAATTGTTGTAACTTTCTGGTATCCGTCCCGTTGTGCTTCAAAAAGTGCTCATACCGTAAAATATGATACGGTAGCAAAATCAGTAGCCGTTTCTCAAAAATGCGGTCAACGGTATACTTTTTTGCCTGTAAAATTGGAACACGGTAGCGCACTTTTTGTCCATCCGCAAACTTCACGACCGCTTCGTGATAGTCCGGGAGATCGCGGTGGTTACGGATATAGAGAACGCAGGACTGTGGAAATTCAATTTCCCAGATTTCATCATTTTCATAAGAAGCGTGCTCAATCGCAATCGAAATATCATACTCGAACATTCGTATAACCATCGTTTTGTCTTTCGAGGACTGGCATTCCAGATGATAAATGTGATTGCCAATCCGGATAATAGAATCTGTAATCACAGTGCCATATTTTTCATAATGTTCGTTCCGCAGCTGTTCAAAATGTTCTTCTTCACTGTAAGAAGTGTGGAATACTTCATTGATCAGAGGAATCAGAAGCTGTGGCATTTTCTGAGCAATTGTTCGGAAAACATCATCAAAAATGGTGCTGTGATCGGCTGTTTCATCGTTGGCATCTGGCAGTGAAGCTGTCAGAATGTCAGATTTCTCCATGTGGTATCCTGCCTTTCTTTTAGTATATATCATAAACGTCTGTTTTTACAATATGAAATAATAAGAAACAGTTCTGCTATGACACGTTTATGAAATTTTAATTCCAATTGTGATATATGAGCGAAATGCTCCCCATGATTGCTACGTGCTGCCTTTTTGGTAACAACGGCCTGGCATCAGATTTGGAATATAGATATTTATTGAAAACAGAATAACGCATTTTATGATTAAAGTCAAACATTTTATGAAAGAGAACGCTTTGTTGAACGCTTTGTACATGGTATCGCAACAAAGCATTCCCCGAACGTTTTACAGATTAATATTCAGATAGACAAGATCCTTTTCGTCTTGTTCAATTCCAAGGTAACGTTTCGTGATATGAAACGAAGAATGGTTAAAAACATTCATTAAAAGTGCTGGCTGGACGCCTTCCTTCCATGCATAATAGCCAAAGGTTTTCCGGAGAGAATGACAGCTGATTGCCTCCTCACTGGTTGTATGTGAGGCATCTTCTTTAATAATGCGGTAAGCCTGTGAACGGCTGAGCGGTTTATAAGGGTTTGTCCGTTTGGAGAAAACATATTCCTCCGGATCGGGGGTTCTTTCCATAAAATATAGATACAGGGCATTTTTCGCGTTCTGGTTTATCGCAATATAATTTCTTTTTCCTGTTTTATGTTCCCATACCAAAAGATGATCCCGAAAACAGTTCTTTTTAAAATCATAGACACTTCTCCAGCGAAGATTTAATAGATCGCTGATTCTCAGTGCAGTGTTTAATCCCAATACAACTAAAGTATAATTTCGCAGATGCGGTTTTACCTGCTTGTAGTATGAACTGAAATTCTGCAGTTCCTGTCGGTTTCGGATCGGTTGTGTTGTTCCCATAAAAATTACTCCTTTCAAGCCAAAAATAAAGTGCTTTTGTGATATAAAATGCAACATTCTATAAAACATTGTCGCATTTTTGAAATAAAAAGAAAAGAAGCATTTTATAAAAATGCAGATGAGTAAGAAAATGCGCAGGACATACCCGAGGAAACAGGGTATGGAATACATACATGGAGGTAACAAAATGCTGAAACTTTCATTGAAACAGGGGCAATATGTAAACATTGGTGATAACATCCGTGTGGTCTATGTAGGTGGTTCGGGAAATCACGCAAGGCTGCTCATTGATGCCCCACGGGAACTCAACATTGCCAGAAGTACCACGGAAGAAAATCCGGCACGAAAGAGAGAAACCTATTATGCAGAGCCGGGCATTTCCAGGGAGGCACAGCAGGAAATTAAGAGAATCCTGTGGAACGAGCGGATGAAGGCAGAGGCAAAGAAAGATGCAGAGAGTTTGAAAGATAAATTTAACTCCTGATCTGTTTTAAATTCTGGTAATAGGTGGGGCACACCCGGGACGCTTCGCTTATTGCGGTACATCGAAAGGTGTATGGCTAAATATACAAGGTTGCAAAGCATCACAGATGCTTGTGACGCGTTACTGTGAAGTGACGCAATAAGAACACCTTAGGAAAAGGATTTCCGGAGGAAAAGACATAATACCCCGCATAGCGGGAGTTCAAGGAGGATTCAATTATGAGTATGGTAGTACAACACAACATGCAGGCAGCAAACGCAAACAGAATGCTTGGTATCACATCCGGAGCACAGGCTAAGTCAACCGAGAAGTTATCTTCCGGTTACAAGATCAACCGTGCAGCAGATGATGCAGCAGGACTTACCATTTCCGAGAAGATGAGAAAGCAGATCCGTGGATTGGACAAGGCTTCTTCCAATGCACAGGATGGTGTATCATCTGTACAGACTGCTGAAGGTGCTTTAACAGAAGTTCACAGCATGTTACAGCGTATGAATGAGCTTGCAGTTCAGTCTTCAAATGGAACAAATTCGTCTGATGATCGTCAGGCTATTCAGGATGAAGTGGATCAGCTTACTACAGAGATCGATCGTGTTGCTGAGACTACAAAATTCAATGAGATTTATCTGTTAAAGGGTGATGATTCTTCAACAAAGAATGTATATATGAATGCTCATGATGCAGGCTTAAAGGGAACATTGGCAGATGGTGCTAAGAGCGCAACATTTACCATGGATGAATTAAAAACTGGAGACAGTGTAAAGATTGCAGGAAAGCAGTATACGATTGGTGCTTCTAAGGCTGATGTGGGAACTGCGCTTGACAAAAAGTTATTAATCGTCCCGACAACTGCTGGTGCATATACATCTGGTGCAACATTCTCTGTTAATAATGAGACATATACTATAACAACAAAAGCAGCAGATAATTCAATTGAGAAAATTACTAATTCTGCTGGGCAGACAGCGTATGAAGATAATGGCAATATTAAGTGGGCTTCAACACTTCCGACGGGAAAAGATGCACTTACAGATGTAAAAAAACTTGTAAATGCGGGAGACACTGTAAAAGTAGATGATACTACAATGAAGGCTATGGCAGATGCAGATGCAACTGCTGGTGTAGATAGTGATGATTCCTCAATTATTACAAAGGCACAGGCTGAGAAGATGATCAAAGAGGAATTAACAGCAGCCAATAATATTGGAACAACTGACAAAAAGGCAACAGTTGCTGCTGGTGTGACAGCAGATGGTAAGACTACTTATGCTATTACAAAGGGATATGCAACTGTAGCAAATACTTTGTCGTTTAACTTGCATGTTGGAGCAGATGCTGATATGACGAATAAGATTACGGTAGACATTGATACTATGAATTCCTCAAATCTTGGTATCAAGGGAATTAATGTAAAGGATGCTACCGGTACAGCAGCAACATATGCAATTGATGCAATTGCTGATGCCGTTGCCAAGGTTTCTTCCCAGAGATCTGCACTCGGTGCTGTACAGAACAGATTAGAGCACACCATCGACAACTTGGATAACATTTCCGAGAATACATCTTCTGCTGAGTCTCGTATCCGTGATACAGATATGGCAAAAGAGATGGTTAACTACAGCAAGAACAACATTCTTGCACAGGCTGGACAGTCTATGCTCGCACAGGCAAATCAGTCTAATCAGGGTGTACTTTCTCTGTTACAGTAAAAGTAAATATGATCATTATAAATCAAAAGGGATTCTTCGGAGTCCCTTTTGATGTATTATTAAAAAAATAATGTGAAATCCATACAATAAAAAATGAATTTTACATGAAATATCGAAAATTGACGAGAATAAGAATTGTACTGATATGGACACCAGAAAAGAAAACAAAACATTTTCATAATAATTAAATGGGAAAATTTCTTTTAATATTTCAGAGTGTATAAAAAGAGGAATAATTATATGTTTTCAGAAAAAACTATTATGGTAACAGGTGGGACAGGATCTATAGGACAATATTTAATTCGAAAAATGTGCAAAGAAAATCCAAAAAGAATTATTGTTTATTCGAGGGATGAAGAAAAACAATATTTTATGCAAAAGAGATTTATGAATAAGAATATTGAATATTATATTGGTGATGTGAGAGATTATGGAAGAATATTGTATTTGTTGGATGGGGTGGATTATGTTATTCACACGGCGGCAATGAAACAGGTGCCAATTGTTGAAAATAATCCCTTAGAAGCAACTGAAATCAATATTATGGGAACTGAAAATATTATAAGGGCATCAGAATATCAACATGTAGAAAAAGTGATTTGCTTTTCTTCAGACAAAGCAGTGAATCCGGTTAATTGCATGGGGATGACAAAAGCAATTGTAGAAAGAATGATTAAAAATAAAAATCATGGAGTAGATGTAATTGGAATTAGACTTGGAAATGTATTAAATACAAATGGGTCTGTTTTTGATTTATGGAATAAACAAATAGAAAAAAATAGGAAAATTACTTTGACATCAAAGCAAATGACAAGATATTTTATGAGAAAAAAAGATGTATATGATTTAGTTTTGCATGCACTTAAATATGGAAAAAAATCAGAAATAATATTTTCAAAAATGAAAATAGGCTGTATGTATGATGTTGCAAAACAAATATGCAAATTAAATGGCTTGGGAGAAGATAATATAGAAATTATTGGAATCCGCTCAGGTGAAAAATTGAAGGAAGAAATTTTTAGTAGTGAAGAAGAAAAAAATATATATGTAAATAAAGGATATTATCATATTTCGACAAAAATACAAAATAATAAATCTATAAAATATACAAGTACAAATATAGATATAAAAAATTTGATGATTAAAAATGAGATATAAAATTATAGATAAATGATTAGTTTAAAGAAAAAACTTTTAGAAATAAAAGATCCAACAAGCGATAATTATACGGCTGAATTGAAAAATATTATATTTGATAAAATATATGGAAAAAAGGAAGAAATGTATTACGCAATATTGAAAAAAGAAAGTAATGATTTGAAATTGCGTTTTTCAGCATTTTATTGTTTATTTACAAAATATAGAAGGTTCGAACAAAAATATCAGTTGTTTAATTTGGTAGAAACATATATTCATTTATTTTCAGAAGACAAATATATATATTTGGTTGATATAGTATATTCGCAATATTATAAATTTAAAGCATTAGATATAAATGATACAAAATGCTATATAAAGTCGTTAGAATATGCACAAAAAGTAATTTCGAATTATAATGTTATTTCAAAAAATATTGGATGTTTTAATAATTATGCGGATATAGTTATTAGCATGGCATCCGTTGATGGAATAATTAGAAAAAAAGACGTTAAGAAAGCATTAGAATATGTTGACAGAGCAATATTTATACAGGAAAAAGAAAAAAAATTACCACCGTATGCAAATTATTATTGCTCAAAAGCTTCTTTATACCTTATTCAAAAAAAATATACAGAAGCGGAACAAATGGTTTTATTGGCTATTGCATATGAAAGGACAGATTTAATAGATTCTACAACACGTTTAACATATTATCATAATGTTGAATTAGAAATTAAAACTAAGAAGAATATTAGGCTTGTTGACTACAAAATAGAGAAATTTTATAAAGAATTTTCCAAAATTCAAAAAAAAATGAATGACGAGCAAATAAAATACATAGAAATATTGGGTTTCTTTGCTACAATAATTGCACTATTTATTGGATCAATAAGTATGACAATAACATATTCTGATTTTTCAACTGCGGCTGCGTTGATTTTGGTTTTAGCAGGGGGCTTATGTTTTTCATATATAATTTTGTTGATGATTTTTTCGGAGAAAATGGAGAAAAAAAGAATTTTTATATCAATGGTAACAGCGCTTTTATTGATTGGATTAGGTGTAATTATAGGGTAAAAATATATAATAAAATTGGTGAAAAAAATGGTAAAAAAAATAACTGGCAACATAAAATTTAGTTGTAAAAAACCTATTGAAATAATTAGAAGTGATGCTGAAAAAGAGAATATAATAAAAAATTGGAATGATTTTATAAAGAATCACGTAGAAGATGGAATTTATAATGGAAAAATATATGCAGTAATAGATTTAATTAGGGAAAAGAATAAAACTATTTGGGTAATTGCACAGACTAATTTTGCAGATTATATTTATGCTAAGATGACAAAAAAAATATGCGTTCATACATTGTTTGTTGCATCATATATAATTACAAAAGATGGGTATTATGGCATTATCGTGAATAAAGAAAAAATTTTGAATACAATTGGTGGAATGGTTGAAGAAGTAGATTTTTTAGAAGGAAAATTTTGCCCAGAAATTTGTTTACAAAGAGAATTAAAGGAAGAAATAGGAATTGATTTATATGATAAGAATTACATTTGTAAATATAGCGCAAAATATGCAAAATATCCAGCACCAGAGCAAAAAGATATTCCAATATATTCAGTCGGAATATTGTATCAGCTTGAAACCTGCAAAACAACAACAGAGTTGATTGATATATATAATAAAAGAAGAATTAATACAGATAAAGAGGTTGACACTTTTTTCTTTTTTAATAAAAATTCTTTGGATGAATTAATACGATATGAAAATAAAGAAGATTATATATTAGAATTGTTTGATAATATCTTAAGACAAGGGGAGTGAAATTTTTGTGTAAATAGGTTATTTACAAGAAAAATGCTCCTGACAAAAATCGGGAGCATTACTACTTCTTTTGTAAGGATCCTTGTTTTTCAGCTTTGCAGAGCCGTCTTTGCAGGTATATAGAACGCAAAGCCTCCTCATATTCCTCTGGAGAATATTTCCTTAAAATCTGTTCTTTGGTTAAACCAAGATCAATCATATTTTGAATCGCATCAATTTTGGCTTCATGTAGTCCGGTAAGCCTGCCTTCACGTAGTCCTGTAAGTCTACCTCTGGCCTCGCCCTGCTCCAACAGTTCCTCCGACCGTAACTTTAAAATTTTACCACCCATAATCTCACCCAATCCTTTCCTGATCTCATTATCCTTCGGAATTATATAATCCGCAATCTCTTCAATCAAAACAATCATATCCATATAAAGATGTGACTTTTGTTCCTTCTCAGATGTTTGCTCAAGCCTCCGGTTGATCTCCCGGAAATCGTCGAGCAGATGCTGCACTTTCTTTAAATCCGTTCCGTTGTGCTTCAAAAAGTGTTCATACCGTAAGATATGATATGGAAGTAAAATCAGCAGCCGTTTTTCAAAAATCCGATCGACCGTGTATTTCTTTGCCTGTATGATCGGAACGCGGTAACGAATTTTCTGACCGTCCGTAAACTTCACAATCGCTTCGTGAAAATCCGGAAGTGAACGGTGATTGCGGATGTAAAGTACGCACGACTGCGGAAATTCAATTTCCCAGATCGCATGCTTCGCAAAAGAAGCATGCTCAAGCGCAATGGAAATGTCGTACTCAAACATCCGGATGACCATCGTTTCATCTTTGGTGGACTGGCACTCCAGATGATAAATGTGGCTGCCGATCCGGATAATGGAGTCCGTGACCACGGTTCCGAATTTTTCATAGTGTTCATTCCGTAGCTGTTCAAAGGGTTCCTTCTCACTGTAGGAAGTGTGGAAAACTTCATTGATCAGCGGAATAAGAAGCTGTGGCATCTTTTGTGCAATTGTCCGGAACACATCATCAAAAATAGTGCTGTGTTCCGTCGTGTTTTCTGTGTTGGCATCTGGTAACGTGTTTACCGAAATGTCAGTGTTCCCCATGTAATGTCCTGCCTTTCCTTTAGTATATATCATAAGCATCTGTTTTTACAATATGGAAAGTGTAAGAAACAGAAGCAGTTATGATCAAACGTATGAAATTGTAATTATAATGGTAATTTGAACGAATGTTCTTTCATGAATGCTATGAGATATAATTATAATACATCTCATAGCATAGATATTAGAAGATATAGTTATAGATGGATTACGTCATACTTTTACCGACATAGAATTCAATGCTTTTTCATATTCTTCCAAAGAATATTTCTTTAAAATTTGTTCTTTGGTCAGACCAAGATCGATCATATTTTGAATTGCATCAATTCTTCCCTGCTCTAACAACTCTTCAGAGCGTAATTTCAAAATCTTACCACCCATAATTTCACCCAATCCTTTCCTGATCTCATTATCCTCTGGAATAATATAATCCGCAATCTTCTCAATCAGAACAATCATATCCATATAAAGATGTGACTTTTGTTCCTTCTCAGATGTTTGCTCAAGCCTCCGGTTGATCTCCCGGAAATCGTCGAGCAGATGCTGCACTTTCTTTAAATCCGTTCCGTTGTGCTTCAAAAAGTGTTCATACCGTAAGATATGATATGGAAGTAAAATCAGCAGCCGTTTTTCAAAAATCCGATCGACCGTGTATTTCTTTGCCTGTATGATCGGAACGCGGTAACGAATTTTCTGACCGTCCGCAAACTTCACAATCGCTTCGTGAAAATCCGGAAGTGAACGGTGATTGCGGATATAAAGTACACATGACTGCGGAAATTCAATTTCCCAGATATCATTTGATTCAAAAGAAGCGTGCTCAATAGCAATTGAAATATCATATTCAAACATGCGTATGACCATCGTTTTGTCTTTTGAGGACTGGCACTCCAGATGATAAATATGGTTGCCGATCCGGATAATAGAGTCCGTGACCACCGTTCCGAATTTTTCATAGTGTTCATTCCGCAATTGTTCAAATGGTTCCTCCTCGCTGTAAGAAGTGTGGAAAACTTCATTGATCAGCGGAATCAGAAGCTGCGGCATTTTCTGTGCGATTGTCCGGAATACATCATCAAAAATAGTGCTGTGTTCTGTAGTGTTTTTCTCGTTGGCATCTGACAGCGGAGCTGTCACAATGTCAGTGTTCCCCATGTAGTATCCTGCCTTTCCTCTAGTATATATCAAAACAACACGGTTTTACAACCGAAAAAACGGGAAAACAGAGTCGTTTTTGATCCTGTATTGAATTAAAATTCCAGTGGATAAACGAGCGAATGACTCATCAGATTTGGAATTATATGTGTTAAAGACAGAATATCTTATTTGCATGCAGAAATCAACTGTAAATATCAAAAAGTTGAGAATCTGTACCAGCGGTGTTACTGTTCGCAGGGTAACCTGTGAACAGTAATCCAGTGGTCAATAATCCGCTGGCAGGGTGACAAAAAAAGAGGCCACAACCATGACAGGATATGACCTCTCTTTAAAAATTGTTTCCTGAATGTTAGATCTTCATTGTAAGCTGAATCCGTTGCTTTTTCACATCCACACTCAGAACTTTCACTTCCACGATATCCCCGACGCTGACGACCTCCAGTGGATGCTTGATAAAGCGGTCACACATCTGCGAGATATGTACCAGACCATCCTGATGGACTCCGATATCCACAAAGGCACCGAAATCAATGACATTTCGCACGGTTCCCTTCAATACCATGCCCGGAGTCAGATCTTTGATCTCGAGCACATCACTGCGCAGGATTGGTTTTGGCATATCCTCACGCGGATCACGGGCAGGCGTTTCCAGTTCCTTTACGATATCCCGGAGAGTCAGTTCGCCGATTTCCAGATCCTGTGCAAGCTTTTTGTAATCCCGGACTTTTTTCGAGATCCCGGCAACATTGCGGTCTGTCACATCCGAAAGCGTATAGCCGAGTGTTTCCAGCAGCTGTTTCGTGGCTGCGTAGGATTCCGGGTGTACACCGGTGGCATCCAGAGGGTTTTTTCCGTCACTGATGCGCATGAAGCCGGCACACTGTTCATAGGCTTTTGGTCCAAGCTTGGCTACTTTCAGAAGCTGGGAACGGGAGGCAAATTTTCCGTTTTCTTCGCGGTAGAGGACAATATTTTTGGCAATGGCTTTGCTCACACCGGAGACATATTCCAGCAGGGAGGCAGAAGCGGTGTTTAAGTCCACACCGACACGGTTTACGCAGTCTTCCACGACATGATCCAGCGCTTCGGTCAGTTTCTTCTGGTTCATGTCATGCTGGTACTGTCCGACACCAATGGATTTCGGGTCGATTTTTACCAGTTCTGCGAGTGGGTCCTGTAGGCGGCGCGCCATGGATGCGGCACTTCGCTGTCCGACATCAAACTGCGGGAATTCTTCGGTTGCCAGCTTGCTGGCAGAGTATACGGAGGCACCGGCTTCGTTTACGATGATGTATTGTACCGGTTCCGGAATCTCTTTGAGAAGCTGTACGATGATCTGCTCGGATTCGCGGGAAGCAGTACCGTTTCCTAAAGAGATTAACGTAATATGGTATTTGGATATCAGCTTTTTTAATACGGCCTTGGCTTCCTCTACACGATTCTGCGGAGCAGTCGGGTAGATCACAGTCGTGTCAAGCACTTTTCCGGTCGGATCAACGACCGCAAGTTTACAGCCGGTACGAAATGCCGGGTCCCAGCCAAGTACAACCTGTCCGGCAATTGGAGGCTGCATGAGAAGCTGCTCCAAGTTTTTGCCAAATACACGGATGGCCCCGTCCTCTGCCTTCTCAAACAGATCGCTTCGGATCTCGCGCTCAATGGCAGGTGCAATCAGCCGGTTGTAAGCATCCTCTGTAACTTCATGCAGTACAGCTGCTGTGGGAGCAGAAGGTGCGGTGATGAGTTTACGGTCGAGATAGGAAAGAATCCGATCCACGGGTGCATCAATTTTTACTATGAGGAATTTCTCTTTTTCTCCACGGCTGATGGCAAGAATCCGGTGTCCGGCAAGCTTTGAAAGACTTTCGCTGAATTCATAATACATCTCATAGACGGATTCGGCTTCGGGATCTTTTGCAGCGGATAAAAGCTGTCCGTGCTTCATAGTCAGTTCCCGGATATGGGTACGGAAATCGGCATTGTCGGAGACCGACTCTGCAAGGATATCTTTTGCACCGTTTAAGGCATCTTCTGCAGTGGAAACTTCTTTTTCCGGATTGATATAGTTTTTGGCTTCTTCTAGAGGAGTCTCTGTCATTTTCTGTAAAAGGATCAGGTTGGCGAGTGGCTCTAATCCTTTTTCCTTTGCGATCGTTGCACGGGTACGGCGCTTCGGACGGTACGGGCGGTACAGATCATCCACGGCTACCTGTGTTTCGGCCGCGAGAATCTGTGCACGCAGTTCCTCCGTCAGTTTTCCCTGTTCTTCAATGGAGGCCAGTACGGTCTGTTTTTTGTCCTCCAGATTTCGCAGATACACCAGACGGTCATAGAGATTTCGTAAAATTTCATCACTCAATGCTCCGGTAGCTTCTTTCCGGTACCGGGCAATAAAAGGAATGGTGCATCCTTCGTCGATCAGTTTTACGGCAGCGGAGGCCTGTTCTTTCCGGATGCCGAGTTCTTCCGCAATTTTTGTATTAATATCCATAAATTTTCCCCTTAATAGTCCTTTCCTGTCAAATAATACTTTCCCTATTATATATGAAATGTTACAATAAAAGCAATCCTAAAAAGAAAGGAAAACGTATTATGGATATGTATGGATCATCTTATCAACCAAATCCGAATCAGCCGTATCGCAGCCGGAGATCTGCACGCATGGAGGCAGCTTCCCTGATACTTGGATCAATTGCATTACTAAGCTGCACCTGTCTGTATCTTGCTGTGCCGTGTGGGGCTCTGGCGGTTATTTTTGCAACACTTTCCCGCGGAGGCATGATGTCTTATACTTCGAAAGCACAGATCGGAATGATTCTGGGGATTATGGCATTGGTTGCGGCTATCGGACTGTACGCATCGGTTCTGGGGTATGCCATCCATCAGTATGGAAGTATCGATGGATTTTTAAAGGCCTATTCTGATATGCAGGGCATGGATTATAATGAACTGATGAAGCAGTTTATGGCAAAATAAAAAGATTGTTGCATCTGCATAGCCATGCTATAATGAGAAAAGCAATCAGTTACAGAAACGGAGTATAAACAAATGAACCTACCTTGCAAAGAATTAAAACGAATCGCAAGAGACAATTTAAATGGAAATTATAAAATACCAATGGGAGCTTTTCTTGCCGCCACACTGATTCCTTTGGCGGTAGAACTCCCATTTTCCATGTTGCAGAAAGATGCACAGCCGCTTCCGGTGACGATCATGTTTTATGTGGCGGAATTTCTGATCACACTTTTAAGCATGGTATTGTCTGTCGGAATCCTTCAGCTTCATCTGTCACTTGCACGGAAAAAAGAAATGACACTTGGCATGGTATTTTATGGATTTAAAAATCACCCGGACCGTTATATCATTGCAGGACTGCTTTTGATTATTGCAACGCTGATCAGCTGTATTCCTGTGATCACAGGTGCTGTGTTATTTTTTGTCCTGGACAAGTCGCCTGCGGCGATTGCAGTACTGGTGATACTTGGTATTGTGAGCACGATTCTGGCAGTTTTCGTGCAGATGTGGTATGCACTGGCATTGTATCTGCTTTTGGATCATCCGCAGATGAAGGCACGCGAATCATTAAAGATCAGCCGTCAGATCATGAAGGGAAATAAAGGAAGATTATTTTATATTTATCTGAGCTTTATCGGATTGCAGATACTGTGTCTGCTGTCTTTAGGCATCGGGTCACTCTGGGTATATCCATACCAGTCACAGACACTGGTTATTTTTTATCTGGATGTGGTCGGGGAGATCCCATCAAACATAAGCTAATGCTCCGGCTGATTGCCGGATATTAGAATATACTATTAGGTAATTGCGAAACTCGCGATGCTCGTTCGCAAACTTGAATCAAAATAGAAAC
>ERZ810555.18-NODE-18-length-70473-cov-6.84877_pt1 | contig 70473 bp, 58 predicted proteins | sample MGYA00520328_ERZ810555 | MGnify/ENA primary metagenome ERZ810555 (study PRJEB31588, sample SAMN03399021) | human gut metagenome | study: EMG produced TPA metagenomics assembly of the PRJNA231909 data set (A prospective, longitudinal analysis of the...
TCAGCGTCCTTGCCCTCTCAGGCGCTTCGCGCCAGCTCTCCCAAAGGGAGAGCCTTTGCAATACAAAAAGCGGGGCGCACAGGTGGTCAAGTCTGTGTGTCCCGCATTTTGTTCTTTTTTGCACAGAGCGCCGTACCAGAGCGCCCCGCGCTGCGCGCAGGGAAAGCGGAGCAAACCATAAGCCGCTTTCTCTTTTTAATAGATAGGAGAATGGAATGGAGGAACCGAATCGCCTCAAAGAGAGTTGCAGGCATCCCTTTGCAGTGAGTCGGAGAAGCTTCAGTTAGGTTTAACTAACCTCGCCGTGACAACAGGATACCATAGTTTGTCATGACTGTCAAGCCCGTTTTTCAAATTTTCAAAAATTTTTTCTCCGGCGGCCTCCATGAGCATTTTTCATAACAAAAACCGCCATCTCTTGTAGAAAATCCACAGGTTCCCTCTTGCTTTTTCTGAGAATCACTGTTATTATATTGTCAGGCCGTTGCAGTCGGACTCGATTGCCCGTCTGCAGCGGCTCATAAACAGCGCAGGGGTTGCCATCCAAATACCTCTGCGCCCTGTACCACCCTGTCTTTCAGAAACCGCAATCGGCGGCTTTTTTAAGGCGGAACAGTTAGACCGCTCTAACCAATTATTGTAAAGCAGATTGGTCGGAGCGTCAGGAACGGAGCAAGGAGGTTCCAATGATCAATTTTGAACAGTGGGAAGGCTTTGAGGGCCGCATCTGGAAAGAGGAAGTCAACGTCCGCGACTTTATCCAGAAGAACTACACCCCTTATGACGGCGACGAGTCTTTCCTGGCTGGCCCCACCGAGGCCACCGATAAGCTCTGGGGCGCACTGCAGAAGCTGCAGAAGGCCGAGCGTGCCAAGGGCGGCGTGCTGGATATGGAGACCGAGGTCGTCAGCGGTCTGACCGCATACGGCCCCGGCTACATCGACGAGAGCCTGAAAGAGCTTGAGCAGATCGTCGGCCTGCAGACCGACAAGCCCCTGAAGCGTGCATTCATGCCCTACGGCGGCATCAAGATGGCGGAGCAGGCCTGCACCACCTACGGCTACCAGCCCTCTGAAGAGCTGCACAAGATCTTCACCGACTACACCCGCACCCACAATCAGGCTGTGTTCGATGCCTATACCCCCGAGATGAAGACCGCCCGCCACACCCACATCATCACCGGCCTGCCCGACACCTATGGCCGCGGCCGTATCGTCGGCGACTACCGCCGTGTGGCACTGTACGGCATCGACGCCCTCATCAAGTTCAAGCAGGAAGACTTCGCCAACTGCGGCGACGGCACCATGACCGATGACGTCATCCGCCTGCGCGAGGAGATCGCACGCCAGATCAGCGCCCTGAAGGGCATGAAGAAGATGGCCGAGGCTTACGGCTGCGACATCTCTCAGCCCGCCAAGACCGCCAAGGAAGCCTGCCAGTGGCTGTACTTCGGCTATCTGGCCGCCATCAAGACCCAGAACGGCGCCGCTATGAGCGTGGGCCGCATCTCCACCTTCCTCGATATTTATATCCAGCGCGATCTGGACAAGGGCATCCTGACCGAGAGCGAGGCTCAGGAGCTCATCGACCACATGGTCATGAAGTTCCGCATGGTCAAGTTCGCCCGCATCCCCAGCTACAACCAGCTGTTCTCCGGCGACCCCGTCTGGGCAACGCTGGAAGTGGGCGGCATCGGCATGGACGGCCGCAGCATGGTCACCAAGAACTGCTACCGCTTCCTGCATACCCTCGAGAACATGGGCCCTGCACCGGAGCCGAACCTGACCGTTCTGTACTCCTCTGCTCTGCCTGAGAACTTCAAGAAGTACGCCGCCAAGGTGTCCATCAACACCAGCTCCGTCCAGTACGAGAACGACGACGTCATGAAGCCCGTCTGGGGCGACGATTACTCCATCTGCTGCTGCGTGTCTGCTACCCAGACCGGCAAGGAGATGCAGTTCTTCGGCGCACGCGCCAACCTGGCAAAGTGCCTGCTCTACGCCATCAACGGCGGCGTGGACGAGAAGAGCCACGAGCAGTGCGGTCCCAACTACGCCCCCATCACCGGCGAGTACCTGAACTACGACGAGGTGCTGCCCAAGTACGTCCAGATGCTGGACTGGCTGGCCGGCCTGTACGTCAACGTGCTGAACCTCATCCAGTATATGCACGACAAGTACTACTACGAAGAGGCTGAGATGGCCCTCATCGACACCGAAGTCCGCCGCACCTTCGCCACCGGCATCGCCGGCTTCTCTCACGTCATCGACTCCCTGAGCGCCATCAAGTACGCCAAGGTCAAGGCCGTGCGCGACGAGATGGGTCTTGCCACCGGCTTCGAGGTCGAGGGCGACTTCCCGAAGTACGGCAACGACGATGACCGTGCCGACGAGATCGGCGTCTGGCTGCTGCGCACCTTCCTTGAGATGATCAAGAAGCGCCACACCTACCGCAACTCCGAGGCTACCACCTCCATCCTGACCATCACCTCCAACGTGGTCTACGGCAAGTACACCGGCGCCCTGCCCGATGGCCGTGCGGCCTTCACCCCGTTCGCACCCGGTGCCAACCCCAGCTACGGTGCAGAGCAGAACGGCCTGCTGGCCTCTCTGAACTCCGTGGCCAAGCTGCCCTACCACTGGGCTCTGGACGGCATCTCCAACACCCAGACCATCAACCCCGATGCTCTGGGCCACAGCGAGGGCGAGCGCGTTGAGAATCTGGTGCAGGTCATGGACGGCTACTTCGACCAGGGCGCACACCACCTGAACGTCAACGTCTTCGGCAAGGAGAAGCTCATCGACGCTATGGAGCACCCCGAGAAGGAGGAGTACGCAAACTTCACCATCCGTGTCTCCGGCTACGCCGTCAAATTCATCGACCTGACCCGCGAGCAGCAGATGGACGTCATCTCCCGTACCTGCCATGCAGCTCTGTAACCCCATCGGATACGTCCACTCGCTGGAGACCTTCGGCTCTGTGGACGGTCCCGGCGTCCGCTTCGTCGTCTTTTTGCAGGGGTGCGCCCTGCGGTGCAAATACTGCCACAACCCGGAGACATGGGCTGAGGGCGGCGAGGAATGGACGGTGGACAAGCTCTTCCAGCGGGCGTGGCGCTACCGCAACTACTGGGGGAAAAAGGGCGGCATCACGGTCAGCGGCGGCGAGCCGCTGCGCCAGATGGAGTTTCTGACGGCGTTCTTCGAGCTGGCACGCTCCAAGGGCGTGCATACGGCTCTGGACACCGCCGGTCAGCCCTTCCGCCCCGACGATGCGGCGTATCTGGCCGATTTTGACCGGCTGATGAAGTCCACCAGCCTCGTCATCCTCGATTTGAAGGAGATCGATCCGGAGAAGCACCGCAGGCTCACCGGCAGGGACAACGCGAACATCCTTGCGATGGCGCGCCGCATCTCCGACCTCGGCGTACCGCTCTGGATACGCCATGTCCTCGTCCCCGGCCTGACGGACGACGAAGACGGCCTGCGGAAGACCGCAGAGTTCCTCTCGTCCCTCAAGACGGTGCAGCGGGTAGAGGTACTGCCCTACCACACGCTGGGCCTCTTCAAGTGGCAGAAGCTCGGCATCCCTTATCCCCTGCCCGACGCTGTCCCGCCCACGGCGGAACAGGTCAAGCGGGCCGAGGAGCTGCTGGAGACCGCACGGTATACCAGCTGATATAATTCCAGCACGATAAACCCCCTGTACAGAAATATACAGGGGGTTTTTCGTTTCCGGCTCTTTCTATCAGAAGATAACGGCATCCTCAGCGGTAAAGCCGCCCAGAGAGTGTTCCTTCACCTGAATGCAAATATAGGTAATGCCCTCATCTGCGGCAGCAGAGAACTGACGCTTTGCTGCCGGAGCAACTTTCAGCCAGTCGCCAGCGGTCAGAGCGATCTCCTTCCCATCGATAACGGCTTTGCCCTTCCCTGCAATAATACCGTAGATCTCTTCATTGTTCCTGTGGGCGTGCACAAAAGGCACCCCTGCGCCCGCCGGGAGCTGGTTGATGCTGACCTCCGCACCCGTCAGGCCCAACTTTTCGTGAAGTTCCACTCTTGCCTCGCTGCCGATATTCGTTTTCGTATAGTTTTCCATCTCTTTTACCTCCAAAGGATATTGGCGCTCTCGCTCGCCTGTGTATAGTTTAAGCCGGAGCACACTCTAAAACAAGTACGCACCTTTTTATAACTGTACATATTAAAAAGAATATGTTATGATGTTCTCGGAGGTGTGATGCCATGAAAACAAAAGAAGAACTGCCCGCCTGCCCCGTGGCCACTGCAGTCTCCCTCATCGGCGGCAAGTGGAAGCTGCTGATCCTGCGCAATCTCAAGACCCGCCCATGGCGGTTCAACGAACTGCAAAGAGATCTGGAGGGAATCTCTCAGAAAGTTTTGACGGACAGCTTACGGCAGATGATCGACGACGGGCTCGCCTACCGACACGACTATCACGAAACGCCCCCTCGCGTGGAGTATGGCCTGACCAGCCTCGGCAGAGAGATGCTTCCCATCATTGATGCCCTTGCCGATTTCGGGAACTACTACAAATCCATCATCCAATGATTTTCCACAACAAAAAAGGCGTGACCGCAAGGTCACGCCTCTTTTACTTTTTGTGATTTAACCGCCCAGATATGCGCTGCGGACACGCTCGTTGGTCAGCAGCTCAGCACCGGTGCCATCCATGACCACGCGGCCCGTCTCGAGGACGTAGGCGCGGTCTGCCACAGAAAGGGCCATCTGTGCGTTCTGCTCGACCAGCAGGATGGTCATGCCCTCTTTGTGGATGTTCTGGATGATGTCGAAGATCTCCTGCACCAGCAGGGGCGACAGACCCATGGAGGGCTCGTCCAGCATCAGCATGGAGGCGTTGCTCATCAGAGCACGGCCCATGGCCAGCATCTGCTGCTCGCCGCCGGACATGGTGCCGGCCAGCTGCTTGCGGCGCTCCTTCAGGCGGGGGAACAGCTCAAAGACCTTCTCCTTGTTGGGAGCGATGGTGGAAGCAGGCTGGGTATAAGCGCCCATGTCCAGATTCTCTTCCACGGTCATGTGCAGGAAGACATGACGGCCTTCCGGCACCTGTGCCAGACCGGCCTCGACGATTTTATGAGCGCGGACGCCCTTGATGCTCTTGCCCTTGTAGAGGACGTCGCCGGTCTTCGGGTGGAGCAGGCCGGAGATGGTCTTCAGGGTGGTGGATTTACCGGCACCGTTGGCGCCGATGAGGGTGACGATCTCGCCCTCGTTCACCTCGAAGGAGACATCCTTGACTGCGTGGATGTTGCCATAAAAGACGTTGATGTTATCAACTTTCAGCAAAGTCTGTGCCATCGTTCAGCCCTCCTTCTTGCCCAGGTAGGCTTCGATGACCTGGGGATTGTTGCGGATCTCGTCCGGCGTACCCTTGGCGATGATGCGGCCAAAGTTCAGCACGGCGATGCCCTCGCAGATGCCCATAACGAGGCTCATATCGTGCTCGATGAGGAGGACGGCAATGTTGAACTCGTCGCGGATGCGGCGGATGGTCTCCGTCAGCTCTGCGGTCTCGGAGGGGTTCATGCCGGCGGCCGGCTCGTCCAGAAGCAGCAGCTTCGGGCTGGTAGCCAGCGCGCGCATGATCTCCAGACGGCGCTGTGCGCCGTAGGGCAGGCTGCCGGCCTGTGCATCGGCGAGGTCGGCCATGTGGAAGATGTCCAGCAGCTCAAAGGCACGTTCGGTGCAGCGCTTCTCTTCCTTCCAGTAGTTGGGCAGGCGGATGAGAGAGGAGCCCAGATTGTACTTCATGGACTCGTGAAGGCCCACCTTGATGTTGTCGATGACGGACAGGTCCTTGAACAGGCGGATATTCTGGAACGTACGGGCCACGCCCATCCGGTTGACCTGATAGGTCTTTTTGCCGGCGGTGGGCATCCCATCGATGAGGATGGAGCCGCGGGTGGGCTGGTAGACGTTGGTCAGCAGGTTGAAGACGGTGGTCTTACCGGCGCCGTTGGGGCCGATGAGGCCGGTGATCTCGTTGCGGCCGATCATCAGGTTGAAGCCGTCCACGGCGGTCAGGCCGCCGAAGTCGATGCCCAGTTCACGGACGTCGAGGATGGGCTTTTTATCCTTGTCGCGGTCGGTCAGGAAGCCGCCGGAAGGGACGCTGTGTAACTTCGTCTGGAACTCACTCATGGTCTGCGCCCTCCTTGTCAGCATTCTTCTTGTGGAACAGCTCGCCGTTCATGACCTTTTCCACGATGCGGCTCATGGAGAAATCGTAGCTGCCCAGCAGTCCGCCCGGACGGAAGATCATCATCAGGATGAGCACCAGCGAGTAGATGACCATGCGGTAGCTGTCGAAGCTGCGGGTGGCCTCGGGCAGGATGGTCAGGACGGTAGCGGAGAGGATGGAGCCCAGCATGGAGCCCATGCCGCCCAGAACCACCATGACCAGGATCTCGATGGACTTCATGAAGCCGAAGGTGGAGGGGTTCAGAACGCCGATGTAGCAGGCGTACAGACCACCGGCCAGACCGGCAAAGGCAGCAGAGAAAGCGAAGGCCATGACCTTATAATACGTAGTCTGGATGCCGCAGCTCTCGGCAGCGATCTCGTTGTCGCGGATGGCGAGGACGGCGCGGCCATGGCGGCTCTTCATCATGGCATGGATGAGGAAGCAGGTGATGACCACACAGAGGAAGACATTGGCGAAGTTGGAGTACTTGGGGATGTTCTTGAGGCCCTTGGAGCCGTAGAACAGGCTGTAGCCCAGCACATCGTCGATGTTGTTCAGGGTGATGCGGATGATCTCGCCGAAGCCCAGGGTCAGGATGGCCAGATAGTCACCGGTCAGACGGAGGGCCGGGACGCCGATGAGGACGCCAAACAGGCCGGCCATCACAGCGCCCAGTGCAAGGCCGATGGCAAAGGAAACACCATCGGGCAGAGGGCTGTACTTGGTGAAGAGGGCGCAGGTGTAAGCACCCACGGCCATGAAACCGGCGTGGCCCAGCGGCAGCTGGCCCAGATAGCCGGTGGCCACGTTCAGGGACACGGCCAGGATGATGTTGATGCCCACGGTCATGAGCACCTTGTTCTGGTAAGTGGAGAGCATGCTACCGGTCATGTAGGAAAGGGCCAGGAACAGCAGCACCACCAGCACGGCGTTCATGAGGTAGCGCACGGGCATTTTGAGCGTTTTGCGATTCTTGTTCATCTTCATGCCCTCCTTACACCTTTTCCTGCACCTTGCGGCCGAGGAAGCCCGTGGGCTTGAACAGCAGCACGATGATGAGGATGGCGAACGTGACAGCGTCCTTCCAGGCAGACAGGCCGATGGCGGAGACGAAGCACTCGCACAGGCCGATGACGATGCCGCCGACCATTGCGCCCGGGATGGAGCCGATGCCGCCCAGAACGGCGGCGACGAAGGCTTTCAGGCCCAGCATGGAGCCCATGGTGGGGGTGGCCTGCGGGTAGGAGCAGCAGTACAGCACCGAGCCGATGCCGGCCAGTGCAGAGCCGACCGCGAAGGTAAAGGAGATGGTGCTGTTGACGTTGATGCCCATCAGGCGGGCAGCGTCCATATCCTCAGAGACGGCGCGCATGGCCTTGCCAAGCTTGGTCTTCTGGACGAGGAAGGTCAGCACCAGCATGGACAGCACGGTGACCACCAGCGTGATGATGGAGGTCAGGCCCAGAGGCGCCTTGCCCAGATAGAAGGTCTTGTTGTCGTAGTAAGACGGGATGACCTTTGCGCCCGAGCCCATGACCAGCTCAGCCGTGTACTCGAGGAAGAACGACACGCCGATGGCCGTGATGAGCAGAGAGATACGGGGTGCGCTGCGCAGCGGGGTGTAGGCGATCTTTTCGATGACCACGCCCAGCAGCGTACAGGTGAGGATGGTGGCACAGACCGCCGTGACCGGGCCGAGGCCCAGCTGGTTCATGACGAACCAGGACATGTACGCGCCCACCATGATGACGTCGCCGTGGGCAAAGTTCAGCAGCAGGATGATGCCGTACACCATGCTGTAGCCCAGTGCGATCAGTGCATAGATGCTGCCAAGGGACAGGCCATTGATCAGCTGGCTGAAAAACACTGTCATGGATGGATACTTCCTTTCTTTCCGGCGCTGTTGCACGCCTTATGTGGGGATACACTTTTTTCCAAAAAAGCGGAGAGCACCGGGGCAATACTGTTCCGGCGTTCTCCGCAGTCAGGTCAATTTGCAATCATTCGGATCTCAGCGGCCCTTCCATCACCGGTCGATGGAAGAAAGCTGGAATCAGAACATTTCCTTCAGCACCGGCTTGCCGTCCACATAGGTCAGGATAGCAGTCTGCTTGACGGGGTCGTGATGCTCGTCGAAGGTGAAGGTGCCGGTGATGCCGTCGATGGTGCCGGAGGCAATGGCATCGATGACAGCCTGCTTGTAATCGTCGGTGCCAGCCTCGAGACCGGCATCCTCAGCAGCCTGCAGGCCGTAGACGACGGTCTTTGCTGCATCGTAGCCCAGAGGAGCGAAGCCGTTGGGGTACTCCTGACCGTACTCTGCCTTGTAGGCATCCTCAAACTCGGGGTTGGAGCCCTTTGCGTAGTTCGCGCAGAAGTAAGTGTCCTTCAGCTGATCGTTGGTGGCGTAGCCTTCCAGACCATCCCAGCCGTCGCCGCCCAGGAACGGAACGGTCAGGCCGACGCTCTCAGCCTGAGACAGGATCTGGCCCACTTCCTCGTAGTAGTTGGGGCAGAAGACGGTCTCGGGGGCCTTGCCGAGGATGGTGGTCAGCTGAGTCTTGAAGTCCACGTCGCCCTCAGAGTAGCTCTCCTGATCGACGATGGTGCCGCCCAGAGACTCGAACTCGTTGACGAAGTTCTCTGCCAGACCCTCGTTGTAGTCAGCACCCTTCTTGAAGATGACGGCTGCCTTGGTGTAGCCCAGCTTCTGGTATGCGTAGTCAGCCATCTTGATGCCCTGGAACGGGTCGGTGAAGGTGGCGCGGAAGACGTTTGCGTTCACGGTATCGGTCTCGGCATCGTAGGTGACAGCCTCAGCGGTAGCGGAAGCGGTGACCATGGGCATATTGTAGTCTGCGCTCTCAGCAGCGACTGCCAGAGTCGGGGTGGTGGTAACGTCGCCGATCAGAGCGGTCATCCCCTCGTCCACCATCTTGGTGAAGCAGTTGACAGCCTGCGTAGCGTCGCCCTGCTCGTCCTCGGTGAGGATCTCGATCTGCTTGCCGTTGATGCCGCCGTTGGCGTTGACCTGCTTCAGGTACAGGGTAGCACCGTTGACAACAGCCTGACCGTAAACGGAGACGTTGCCGCTCAGGGGGCCCATAACGCCGACCTTGATGGTGTCGCCGGAAGCAGCTGCTGCGGTAGAACCGGCAGCGGAAGCAGTGGAAGCTGCGGTGCTGGAAGAGCCGCCGCAGGCAGTCAGAACACCGGCAGCAGCCACGACACCGGCAGCAGCCAGAAAGTTACGACGAGAGATCATGTTTTTCATAAGTCTATATCCTCCTGATATTTGGAAGCGTTCGTGTTATTTGCAGCCCTCGCGCACGGCCCATGAGCCAGTGTCCCGAAAAGCTGTTAAGGAAGCAGCGCTCCCTTCCCTCAAAGCAGCTCTGCTTCCTTGCGTCTTATTATAAGCACTTCGGTGCAAGTCCGCAATTCACAAATCGTCCATAGTTTTGGAGGAGTCTCGGGCAAAACTCGCTATTTTTCACAAAATCAAGCGTCACTTTTTGGTTACTTTTTCAAATTGTTCACCTGAGAAAAACAGAACATGAAAGCAATTCACAAGTAACAAAAAGATCGCACAACTTTCCTCTCCTGAAGTTTGCTCCCGCTAACATCCATGCATCCTCTTGCATCTCGGGCCGAATCATGGTAGGATAATATCGGTTAGTTAGCATATACTATCCAAATGAGAAGAGCGCATCCATTCCTATTATATATGGAGGTACAAATCATGAACTATCTTGAGATCGTAGACGTTCAGGGCCGTGAGATCCTGGACTCCCGCGGCAACCCCACTGTTGAGGCCGAGATCACCCTCGCCGACGGCACCGTGGCCCGGGGCTGCGCACCGTCCGGCGCATCCACCGGCGAGTTCGAAGCGCTGGAGCTGCGCGACGGCGACAAGGGCCGTTATCTGGGCAAGGGCGTCACCAAGGCTGTGGAGAACATCAACACCGTCATCGCTGATGCCGTCATCGGCATGGATGCTTCCGACATCTACGCCATCGACAAGGCTATGATCGACGCCGACGGCACCAAGGACAAGTCCAAGCTGGGTGCAAACGCCATTCTGGCCGTTTCCATCGCTGCCTGCCGCGCTGCTGCCACCTCGCTGGACATGCCCCTCTACCGCTTCCTCGGCGGCGTGAACGGCAACCGCCTGCCCGTCCCCATGATGAACATCCTGAACGGCGGCGCACACGCCACCAACACCGTGGACACCCAGGAGTTCATGATCATGCCCGTGGGCGCACCTTCCTTTAAGGAGGGCCTGCGCTGGTGCGCTGAGGTCTTCCACGCTCTGGCTTCCATCCTGAAGGCAAAGGGTCTGGCTACCTCTGTGGGCGACGAGGGCGGCTTCGCTCCCAACCTGTCCAGCGACGAGGAGACCATCGAGACCATTCTGGCCGCCATCGAGAAGGCCGGTTATCTTCCCGGCAGGGACTTCATGCTGGCCATGGACGCTGCCTCTTCCGAGTGGAAGAGCCCCAAGGGCAAGGGCTTCTACAAGCTGCCCAAGGCCGGCACCGAGTTCACCTCCAGTGAGCTCATCGCACACTGGAAGAAGCTGGTGGAGAAGTACCCCATCATCTCCATCGAGGACGGTCTGGACGAAGAGGACTGGGAAGGCTGGCAGGAGATGACCCGCGAGCTGGGCGGCAAGGTACAGCTGGTGGGCGACGACCTGTTCGTCACCAACACCGAGCGTCTGGCCAAGGGCATCCAGCTGGGTGCCGGCAACGCCATCCTCATCAAGCTGAACCAGATCGGCTCCGTATCTGAGACTCTGGAAGCCATCAAGATGGCTCACAAGGCCGGCTATACCGCCATCAGCTCTCACCGCTCCGGCGAGACTGAGGACACCACCATCGCCGACCTGGCCGTGGCCCTGAACACCTGCCAGATCAAGACCGGCGCCCCCAGCCGCACCGAGCGTGTGGCAAAGTACAACCAGCTGCTGCGCATCGAGGAGCAGCTGGGCGGCAGCGCCGTCTACCCCGGCATGGCTGCTTTCAACGTGAAGCGCTAATAGCCCTCTCAGGCGCTGGTGCGCCAGTTCTCCCAAAGGGAGAGCCATTGGCAAGCCGGGCCACTCTGAGCTGACCGCTTAAATTTCTCATATCGCAAAAGCTAGTGCTCCGCTGCCCTCTGTAGCGGGGCACTATTGTTTTAGACCAGTCTGAGCTTCTCTCGTCTTGTTCAGACCTTACCGACACGCCAGCGGCTCCCCCTCTGGGAGCAACGGCGACGACCGCCGCCAGTGGCGGAAACAGGGAGGAGCTGTTGGGGCCGCGGCCAGCAGGATGCGAGCGGCAGCGAAGCAGACGCTGGGAGCCGCAACCCGGGCAGTGTCACCGGAGGTGACTGAGAGGGCTCTTTTTTGTCATTTCCATGTCAATTTGTCTAAAGTATACAAGAAAAAACATCAAAACTCAGCAAATCGACTATTGCCAATTCTCAACTGATATATTAGAATATAAGTGAGAGAGCGAGGCACTCCTGCCGCGCATAACCGCAAAGCAATGTTAACGGAGGACATCCACTATGCCTATGAAAATGGGTTGGCGCTGGTATGGCGAGGGCAACGACCCCGTCACCCTCAGCGACATCAAGCAGATCCCCGGCGTGACCAGCATTGTCTGGGCGCTGCACAGCAAGATGCCCGGCGAGATCTGGGAGATCGACGAGATCCAGAAGGTCGCAGACCAGATCCACGCTTACGGCTTCGACATGGACGTTGTCGAGTCTGTCAACGTCCACGACGACATCAAGATCGGCCTGCCCACCCGCGATCAGTACATCGAGAACTACAAGCAGTGCATCCGCAACCTGTCCAAGTTCGGTGTCAAGGTCATCTGCTACAACTTCATGCCCATCTTCGACTGGACCCGCACCGACCTGTTCCACCCCGTCGGCGACGGCTCCACCGCACTGTTCTACGAGAAGGACAAGATCAAGGGCGACTACAAGTCCATGGCCGAGTACATCATGTCCTTCACCGAAAAGTACAACATGACCTTCCCCGGCTGGGAGCCGGAGCGGATGGCAAAGCTGGACGAGCTGTTCAAGGCCTACGCCCCTGTCACCAAGGAAAAGCTCTGGGAGAACCTGAAGTACTTCCTCGAAGCCCTGATGCCCACCTGCCGCGAGTGCGACATCAAGATGGCCATCCACATGGACGATCCCCCTTGGGACATCTTCGGCCTGCCCCGCCTGCTGGTGGATGCCGAGAGCATCGACCGCTTCCTGAGCATGGTGGACGACGAGTACAACTGCCTGACCCTCTGCTCCGGCAGCCTGAACGCCAACCCCAACAACAATGTGGCTGAGATCGTCCGCAAGCACTGCGACCGCATCGCATTCGCACACATCCGCAACATCCATCACTTCCCCAACGGCGATTTCTCCGAGGCTGCCCACCGCGACTGCTGCGGCGAGACCGGCATCATCGAGATCCTGCGCGCCTACCATGACTGCGGCTTCGAGGGCTACATCCGCCCCGACCATGGCCGTCAGCTGTGGGAGGAAGGCCCCGGCAGCTGCCGCCCCGGCTACGGCAAGTATGACCGTGCGCTGGGCATCCAGTATATGCTGGGCGTCTGGGACCTGCTGGACCGTCTGGACGAAGAGAAGAAGAAGGGCTGATATATCATGAAGCTGACTGATATCAAGAACGGCAATCTGTCCGCCGAGTGGGCAGAAAAGGGCTACGAGCTGCCCAAGTTCGACGTCGAGGCCGTCAAGGCCAAGACCCACGCAGAACCCACCTGGGTCCACTTCGGCGCCGGCAACATCTTCCGCGCATTCCCGGCTGCCATCCTGAACGACGCCCTGAACAGCGGCAAGTATGACCGCGGCGTCATCGTGGCCGAGAGCTTCGACTACGAGATCATCGACAAGGCTTATCGGCCCTACGACAACCTGAGCCTGCTGGTCTGCCTGAAGTCCACCGGCGACATCGAGAAGAAGGTCATCGCCTCCGTCACCGAGAGCCTGAAGGCTGACTACTCCTTCGGCGCTGACTGGGCACGTCTGGTCGAGATCTTCCAGGCACCCAGCCTGCAGATGATCTCCTTCACCATCACCGAGAAGGGCTACGGCGTCGCTCCTGCTGACCTCGAGCGCGGCCTGACCCCCGTTCTGGCCATGGGCAAGGTCACTGCTCTGCTCTACGAGCGCTTCAAGGCCGGCAAGCTGCCCCTGACCGTCCAGAGCATGGACAACTGCTCTCACAACGGCGATAAGGTCAAGGCCGCAGTCTTTGCCTACGCTTCCAAGTGGGTCGAGCAGGGTCTGGTCCCCGCCGAGTTCCTGGCCTACGTCAAGGACGAGACCAAGATCACCTTCCCCTGGAGCATGATCGACAAGATCACTCCCCGCCCGGATGCCAAGGTCCAGAAGATGCTGGCTGACGACGGTTTTGAGGACAACTACACCATCGTCACCGAGAAGCACACCTTCACCGCTCCCTTCGTCAACGCTGAGGAGACCCAGTACCTCTGCATCGAGGACCACTACACCAATGGCCGTCCTCCGCTGGAGCTGGGCGGTGTCCTCTACTGCGACCGCGAGACCGTCGATAAGATCGAGAAGATGAAGGTCTGCACCTGCCTCAACCCCCTGCACACCGCCATGTCCATCTACGGCTGCATGCTGGGCTACACCCTCATCTCCGCTGAGATGGCCGATGAGGACCTGCGCAGCTTCATCCAGAAGATCGGCTACATCGAGGCGATGCCCGTCGTCGTTGACCCCGGCGTTCTGAACCCCTACGAGTTCATCGGCGCTGTCATCAACCGCCGTCTGCCCAACCCCTTCATGCCCGACGCTCCCCAGCGTATCGCCACCGATACTTCCCAGAAGCTGGCGATCCGCTTCGGCGAGACCATCAAGGCTTACGAGGAGCGCGGTCTGGACAAGTCCAACCTCGTCCTCATCCCGCTGGTGCTGGCAGGCTATGCCCGCTACCTGAAGGGCATCGACGACAACGGTCAGCCCTTCGAGATCTCTCCCGATCCGCTTCTGGCTGAGCTGCAGGCCATCGTCAACCCCTTGGAGGTCAAGGAAGGCGAGCAGGACTTCTCCTGCCTGAAGGCTCTGTACAGCCGCACCGATGTCTTCGGCGTGGACCTGTACGCCGTCGGTCTGGGCGAGAAGATCGAGTCCATGGCCAAGGAGCTCTTCGCAGGCCCCGGCGCTGTCCGCGCTGCCCTGCACAAGTACGTCAAGGCCCGCTAATCCAAGCGTCCCCTGACTTCACAAGCCATTTCCGCGCCCATGCTGCGTTTTGCTTTGCCGCAGCATGGGTTTTTATGATGTCTTTTTCCGGCACAGGAAAAGCCGCCGGGCCTTGCGGCCCGACGGCTTTTCTTATGATAGGAGGATCAAAAATGATCGTAGACTATCTTATTCAGTTCAGGATGGTCTGCTCGGTCTCGACGTCGAACAGGTGGACCTTGTGGGGATCGAAGGCGACGCGGACGGTGTCTCCGTTGCGGGCCTTGGAGGTGGGAGCGACGCGGGCGGTCATCTTGTTGCCCTTGTACTCCAGGTACAGGTAGATCTCAGCGCCCATCATCTCAGAGACATCGACCTGAGTATCCAGCTGGCAGTCGGTGTGCTTTGCCATGAACTCGGGCTCATCGTCGATGTCCTCGGGACGGATGCCCATCTTGACCTTCTTGCCGACGTAGGAATCCAGCTTGCCGTCAGCGGTCTTCTCCTTGGGCAGGGGGATGAGGTCGCCGCCCAGATCGACGCTGTACTGGTCGCCCTTCTTGACGATGGTGCCGTCCAGGAAGTTCATCTGGGGGCTGCCGATGAAGCCTGCGACGAACATGTTGCAGGGCATATCGTACAGGTTCTGCGGGGTATCGACCTGCTGGATGATGCCGTCCTTCATGACAACGATACGGTCGCCCATGGTCATAGCCTCGGTCTGGTCGTGGGTAACGTAGATGAAGGTGGTAGCCAGCTTCTTGTGCAGCTTGATGATCTCGGTGCGCATGGAGGTACGCAGCTTAGCGTCCAGGTTGGACAGAGGCTCGTCCAGCAGGAAGACTGCCGGGTTACGGACCATTGCACGGCCCAGAGCGACACGCTGACGCTGACCACCGGACAGAGCCTTTGGCTTGCGGTCCAGCAGGTGCTCGATCTCCAGGATCTTAGCAGCCTCGTGGACGCGGCGGTCGATCTCGTCCTTCGGGGTCTTGCGCAGTTCCAGACCGAAAGCGATGTTCTTGTAGACGGTCATGTGGGGGTACAGAGCGTAGCTCTGGAAGACCATGGCGATGTCGCGGTCCTTCGGGGGAACATCGTTGATGAGGCGGCCGCCGATGTACATCTCGCCCTTGGAGATCTCCTCCAGACCGGCGATCATGCGCAGGGTGGTGGACTTACCACAGCCAGAGGGGCCGACGAAGATGATGAATTCCTTGTCCTGGATCTCCAGGTTGAAATCGGTGACGGAAGGAGCCGTAGCACCGGGGTAGATCTTGTAGATATGCTGGCAGCTGATAGAAGCCATAAGACATTTTCCTCCATTGATGTTGTTGCATTCAAAGGCTCCGCTTGACGATGAGCCGTTTCATTGCTATTATAATAGCAGATTATTTTGTGTTATAAAATAGCATTTTATTGATTTGAGGTGTCAGATATTGATTTACTCTCCCAGCACGACTGCCGCCCTCGGCATCGTGGAGGATGCCCAGCCGGAAGAGCCCCTCACCCTGCGGGGCGAGGGGCTCTGGGTCTGCCTCGTTTCCAGCGGAAAATGTGTCGTCTCGCTGTCCGATCTCGACCTGATGCCGGCAGGTTCTGCCCTGTTGCTGCCGCCCCAGAATGCCGCAGCGGGCCATCTCGTGCTGAGCCGGGGGCCGCTGACCCTCGCGCCGGAAAACGAGTGTCATCTGCTCTGCGTCCAGCTCACCGGGCAGGCAGCGGAACAGTTCCTCGCAGGGCTTTCCGAGATGCCCTTCCTCGCCCGGGGCGAGACCTGCCCGGCGGCGGCAGAGCTGATGGGGCGCCTTGCCGAAGAGCAGGACGCCTCGGAGCGGGTGCGCAGTCAGCTGGCCTTCGCGCTGCTGTGCGAGCTCTCAGACGCCGACAGCGCCGCCCCTGCCCTGCCCCCGCTGGTGGCCGCCGCCATCGAGGACATCCGCAGGAACTACGCCGGGCTCTACGGCGTGGAAGAGCTGAGCGAGCGGCTGGGCGTCTCCAAGAGCCACCTCGTCCGGGCCTTTACGGCGGCGCTGGGCGTCTCGCCGGGGCGGTATCTCACCAGCGTCCGCATAGAAGCCGCCATGCGTCTGCTGCTCCACCGGGAGTACACGCTGGATGTCATCGCCAGCCTCTGCGGTTTCTCGGGGGCCAACTACCTCTGCCGCGTCTTCAAAAAAACGACCGGCCAATCTCCCACGCAGTGGCGGGCGATGGCCGGTCGGAGCGCTCTGCCCGAGCTTTCGCCCGAGCAGCAGCGGTTGGAGCAGGAATTGTTTATTTAAGCGATGCGCTTTTTCCGCTTCAGCAGGAAGAGGGTCAGGCAGGCCGTGATGGCCTCAGAGGCCGGGAACGCGGCCCAGACGCCGTTCATCCCGAAGAGGGCGCTCAGCACCAGAGAGCAGGCCACGATGGCCACGATGCCGCGGGAAAGCGACGTCGCAGAAGCCTCTGCGGGGCGGTCCACCGCGCCCAGATAGCCGGCGGCCACGATATTGAGGCCCGCGAAGAAATAGCCGAGGAAGTAGATGCGCATCCCGCTGAAGGCATACTGCGCCATGGGGGTCGAGTTCTCACTGTTGAAGACCGCGACGATCGGCCCGGTGAACCCGAACAGAACTGCATACAGTGCCGCCGCCAGCGCAAGCGCTGTTCCGCTGCCCAGCAGCAGGAGTTTGCGGGCACCGGCGGCATCGTTTTTGCCGTAGCACCTGCTGACCAGCGGCTGTGCGCCCTGGGCCACGCCGTTGAAGACAGCCGTCGCCACCAGCGCGTAGTTCGCCACGACGCCGTAAGCCGCCACGGCCACATTGCCCGCCAGACGCAGGAGCAGCAGGTTGAAGACGGTGGTGGTCACGCCGGAGGACATCTCTCCCACGAAGCCCGAGACGCCCAGCTGGCAGCTCTGGGCCAGCAGCTCCGGCGAGGGCAGCTGCCGCACAAGGCGGACGGTGCTGCTCTTTTTGAAGAAGTGGCGGCTGCAGAGCGCAATGCTCAACACCGGCGAGACCGCCGTCGCCAGCGCCGCGCCGGGCAGGCCGAGGCCCACGGGGAACATGAAGATGTAGTCGAACACCACGTTGAAGAGGCTGCCGCAGAGGGTCGCCACCATGGCCAGCGAGGGGTCGCCGTCGTTCCGGACAAAGGCCGCGACGATGTAGTTGCACATGAAGAAGGGCGTGAACAGCAGGAAGATGCGGGCGTACCCCACGCCCAGGGCAACGATCTCCGCGTCGCCGCCCATGAACCGCAGCAGCACCTCGGGGCAGAAGATGCCCGCCAGCATGAAGGGCAGGGCGAACACCAGCGCCCAGAGCAGGGCGTTGGAGAAATAGCGCTCCGAGCGCTCGTCGCCCTGCGCCCGGAGGATGGCGTAGCGGGTGGCCGCGCCGAGGCCCAGCATGGAGCCGATGGCGAAGATGAAGTTGTAGATGGGCAGGCAGAGGTTCAGCAGAGCCACACCGCTGGTGCCTGCCGCCTGCGAGATGAAATAGGTATCGGCCAGGATGTAGCAGGATGTTCCCAGCAGGCCGAAGATGTTCTGGCTGACGTATTTGAAATACTGTTTGGTAAGGCTCATGTTCTCCTCCTTTTATCATTCAAATTTCAGATATACTGCCATATTGCGTCAGTTTATCATAATCCGACCGAAGCTGTCAAGCTCTCCATTTGCACAAACGCCCGGATGGGTGTATACTGTAGTTTGTTTTTGAAAACAGGCAGAAGGGAGGGTGCATCATGCCGGGCAAGACTTTATACTGTCTGGGCGAAGCGTGGCTGGAATTGAACAGCGCCGCGCCGCTGGCGTCGGCAGAGACGTTTTCTCCCCGCATGGGCGGAAGCGCCGCCTCGCTGGCACTGGCTTATGCCGCACAGGGCGGCAGAGCCTCTCTTTTAACGCAGCTTGGCGAGGATGCTTTCGGACACCGCATCGCAGACGCTTTATCTGCTGCCGGTGTGGACATCAGCCGGGTCTCCTTCACCTCCCGCGCCCCCACGCCGCTGCTGTTCGACGGCGGCGGCGAACAGCTAGGCTGCCGCACCCGTTCTTCGGAGCTGCTCTATGCACCCGAACAGCTGGGCGCTGACTGGGCCGCAGATGCTGAAATGCTGGCCTTTTCCAGCGCCTGCCTCGTGGACAGCCCCTGCCGCTACACCCATCTTGCCGCGCTGGACACCGCCCGCACCGCCGGTGTGCCGGTCTGCTTTGTCCCTTCTCTCCGCCCTGCCCTCTGGCCCAGCGAAAAGGCCCTGCGGGACACGGTGATGCAGTTTCTCCCCTTCGCGGACATCCTCGTCCTCACCGCCGACGAGATGGAGCTTCTGCTGGACGCCCGGGAGTATCAGGTCGGACTGTTTGCCCTGCTGCGGGGGCATACCCAGCTGGTGGTGCTCCAGACGGAAGAGGGCATCCACGCCTTTACCCGGGCAGTACACGCATTCCGGCCCGGGCTTTCCGCCCCGCCCGAAGAGCTGGCCGCACGGCTGCTGTATCAGCTCTCTCAGCAGGAGCTGACCCTGAAAAAGCTCATGAAATGCAGTGCTCCGGCACTCCAGACACTTCTATAACGCCGGAAAGCCCCCGCCTTTGCAGGCGGGGGCTTTCCGTTTATTCTGTCATCCGGAGGAGGATGCGCTGATCAGCTTATCAGTGGATGAACACCGGGCCAAGCGGGTTGGTGATGGGGCTGACGTAGCCGCCCAGCAGCTTCGGGATAGCGAGGCTGATGTCAGGCACATAGGTCAGCAGCAGCAGAGCGATGAACATGCACAGATAGAACGGCAGGGTAGCCTTGACGACCTTCTCCATGGGGCGCTTCGCAACGGCAGAGCCGATGAACAGAACCGCGCCGACAGGGGGAGTCAGCAGGCCGATGCCGCAGTTCAGGACCATGATGATACCGAACTGGATGGGGTCGATGCCGATGGAGGTCGCAATGGGCAGCAGGATGGGGGTAGCGATCAGGATGATGGGAGCCATATCCATGATGCAGCCCAGAACCAGGATGATGAGGTCGATGAGCAGTGCGATGATATAGGGGTTGCTGGTGACGCTGGTGATGGCGTTTGCGGCCAGATCAGGCACGTGCAGCATGGTCAGGCAGTTGCCGAACACTGCAGAGGTGGCGATCAGGATGAGGACGATGGACAGAGTGTTGACGCACTCATCCAGAGCGTGCCAGACGCCCTTCCAGTCGAGGCCCCTGTAGACAAAGACGGAGACCAGCAGAGAGTAGATAACTGCGATAGCAGCGGACTCGGTAGCGGTGAACACACCGCCGACAACGCCGAACACGACGATGACGACTGCGGCCAGAGCCCAGATGGAGGTACCCAGCTGCTTGATGAAGCCTTTGATGGTGAAGGGGGAGCCCTTGGGGTAATTTTCTTTCACAGAGATAATGTAGGAGCCGATCATCAGGACGATGGCCAGCAGAGCGCCGGGCAGGTAGCCGGCCAGGAACAGGCTGCCCACAGAGATGCCGCCGGCGGTGGTGGCGTAGATGACCATGTTATGGCTCGGGGGGACCAGCAGGCCCTCGCAGGAGGAGGTGATGGTAACGGCCGTGGAGAAATCGGCGTCGTAACCCTGATCGACCATCATGGGGATCATGATGGAGCCGATGGAAGCGGTATCTGCGGAAGCAGAACCGGAAATGCCGCCGAAGAAGTAGGAAGCAACGATGTTGACCATTGCCATGCCGCCGCGCATCCAGCCGACGCAGGCGTCAGCCAGAGCGATCAGCTTTTCGGAGATGCCGCCGCTGCCCATGAGGACACCCATCGTGATGAAGAAGGGGACGGCCATCAGGCTGAAGGACGAGATGCCCTTGACCATCAGGCGGCAGACATCGGACAGTGCATGACCCTGCACCATCAGGCAGAGCACGCTGGACAGGCCAACGGCGTATGCGATGGGGAAGCGCAGGAAGATCATGACGAAGAAGCTGACAAGAAGGACAACGATTGCCAGTGTCTGGACTGTCATATTAGTTCTCCTCCTTTACAAAAAAGCTCTTGATGTGGTTGTACAGCGCCTCGATCTCGAAGATGATCATGGCGACACCGGCCAGAGGCACGGGGAAGTACATCCAGAAACGGCTCAGCCAGGGCATCGAGACATAGAAGCCGCGGCCGCCCAGGGTGGTGGCGTAGTTCCAGCCCACAACCAGCATGATGAGGCCGAGGATGCAGACCGCCAGATCGGCGAGGATGTCCAGCACCTTGACGGCGATCTTGGGCAGGTAGACGTCAAATGCGGTCATGCGGATGTGTGCGCCGCGGCGGATGGCCAGAGCGGCACTCAGCACGGCCATGTAGCTCATGCAGGTCAGCACGACCTCTTCCGTCCATGCGGGGTCCGGGATGAACGGGACGTAACGACCAATGACCGACATGGTGGTAATGAGAATATCTGCGATCAGCAGCAGCTTGCAGATAAACAGGACCACTTTGTAGGTGACGTCGTACGCCGGCTTGATCTTATCCAGAGTGGTAAAGATTTTCGGCATAGGAGCTCCTCCATACTCTTATAAAAAGCCCGGCGGGTCTGCGGGCGTATCCCGTAGTCCCCCGCCGGGCTATGTACTACTTCAGGATAAAGGCGCTTTTATCAGGCCTTCATATCCAGCAGCTGCTGATACAGCTCAGCCTGATCCGAGGTGTTCTCGCTGATGACCTTAGCGCAAGCCTCCTGCCAGGGAGCCTTATCGGGGACATCGACGACGTTGCAGCCGGAAGACTTCAGCTCGTCGAGGACCTTCTTCTCAGCGGTCTCGGACAGGTCAGCGTTGAAGGCCTGCGTATCCGCAGCAGCCTCCATGACGGCAGCCTGCTGGTTCTCGGTCAGCTTGTTCCAGGCGTTGTCGGTGATGACCGCCTGCACAGCGCCCAGAGTATGGCCGTCGAGGATCAGGTTGTTAGCGACCTCGGGGAAGGCGTTGGACTTGTAGTTTGCGATGGGCTGCTCAGCGCCATCGACAACGCCGGTCTGCAGTGCGCTGTACAGCTCGCCGAAGGAGACGACGGTGGGGTTAGCGCCCAGACCCTCGACCATGCCGTTCATGACGGGGTCGTTGGACACGCGCAGCTTCAGGCCCTTGAAATCAGCGATGCCGGAAACGGGCTTGACCGTGAAGAAGTGACGGAAGCCCTCCTCGCCGTAGAAGATACCACGAACGGGCAGGCCCAGCTCCTGGGGCTCGTTCAGGAACTCAGGTGCCAGCTCGCTGTTGGCGAAGTTCCAGAAGTGTGCGCGGTTCTCGAAGGTGAAGGGGATGGACAGCAGCTTGGACTTGTTGCAGCCGTAGCTGGTCAGTGCGAAAGCGGAGATACGGCTGATGTCGATGGAGGTGGAGCCGCCGAGGATAGCGTCCAGAACGTCGTTCTCAGAGCCCAGAACGCCGGAAGCCTGCACATCGACGACGACGGAGCCGCCGGTCAGCTCCTCGACCTTCTCCTTGAAGTGAGAACCGGTCTGGCCGACGATGGTATCCAGCGGGTTGACCTCGGCGTAGACCAGAGTCACCTTCGGGTCGGAAGCAGCAGCTGCGGCATCACCGGCGGGAGCGGTGGAAGCTGCAGCAGAGGACGCAGCAGTGCTGTTGCCGGAGCCACCGCAGGCGGTCAGTGCCAGAGCAGCGGCGGAAACACCGGCTGCTGCCAGAAAGCTGCGACGAGAAATCTTCTTCATGATAAAATCCTCCTTAGATTTTCCTCATTCAGGGCGGTGCGCTCTGCACGGGTCGCACACCGTCCGTTCATTTACTGTACACACTTTAGCAAAATTTTTTAGTCAGAACAAGGGCTTATGAAAAATGTCCTGTTTTTCATAAAAATGTGAGAAACACTTTTATGCATTCCTTACAAACAACGGTGCAGTTTGTTCAGCACACTGCCCAACAAGATGAATACAATGTAATATCTCTTGCGTTTTTTCAGGCTTCGCGGATGCGCTGGATGAGGCGGCTCTGCTCCTCAAACGCCGCGTACACGGGCTCGACTGCCGCCCGGAAGCGGGCTTTCTCGGCGGCGGAGAGGGTCGTCACCTCCACGCCCCATTTTCTCATATGCTTCTCGGCGCTGGCCTCCCGCTCCGCCCAGAGGCGGCGTTCGGTCAGAGCGCTCTCCTTTCCGCAGGCGCGGATGATGTCCGGGAAGCGTTCGTCCAGCTCTGCCAGTTTTTCCATCGCGGCCTCGCTGGCCAGCTGCAGCTCCGGCACACGGGCGTGCTCATCCTTTAAGAAATAGGGGGCCACCTCATAGTGGCCCATGGCCTCATAGCTGGGCCAGTTGTTTTCCGCGCCGTCTATCTCGGCGTTGTGCAGGGCTGCATAGACCCGGCTGTAGACCACCTGCGCGGGCTTTGCGCCGAGGTCCAGTATCATCTCGCTCATCATGTCCGACTCCTGCACCCGGAGCGTCAGCCCCGCGAGGTCCTCCAGCGTCTCCACCTTTTCGCGGGTGTAGAAGCTGCGGACGCCGGCGTCGAACCATGACAGGCCCACGAGGTCCATCGCGCCGAGGCCGGAGAGGAATTCATCGCCGATCTCACCGTCCAGCACCCGCCACATCTGGGGCGCATCGGTATAGAGAAAGGGAAGCTGCAATACGCTCAGGGCCGGCTGATACTCGGCCAGCTGGCTCAGAGAGACGCGGGCAAAGTCGATGCCGCCGTACTGCATCTGCTCGATGACGCTCTGTTCGGCCCCCAGCTCCCCGCCGCTGTAGACCACGACCTTGACCCTCCCCTCCGTCCGCTCGGCCACGAGGTCGGCGAAGGCCAGAGCGGCCTGAGTGGTGGGATAATCCTCGGGCTGGTTCTCGGCGTAGCGCAGGATGAGCTCCGGTCCGTTGTACTCTTCCGTCTTGCCGCAGCCCACAGCGCCCAGCGCTGTACAGGCGGCCAGCGCCAGCACACTGCGGCGGGAAATCATCCGCCCGCTCACAGCCCGGCCTCCGGGTCGGCCTTTGCCTTCTGGCCGGCCTGACGGCGGTACTGGGTGGGGGTCATGCCGGTGCGTTTCTTGAACGCCCGGGCGAAGTAGCTGGCGTCCTCGTAGCCCACCATCGACGCCACCTCCGCCGAGGAGCGGAAGGGGTCGGCCAGCAATTCCTTTGCCGCGTTGATGCGCAGCTCGGTGAGGCAGTCGAGGAAGTTCATCTTCTGATACTTCTTGAACTGCGCCGACAGGTAGGCTGGGCTGATGTGCAGGATCTCGCCCACGCTGTCCAGCGACAGATCGAACATATAATTATCCTCGAGGTAGCGGCGGACGTGGGCCATGACAAGGGCCGTCTGGCTGTTCTCGCCCTCCTCGGGGGCGTCTTCTGCCTCTTCTTCGGTCTCCGTCTGCTCCGGCTGGGGCCGGGCGGCGGCCAGCTCTTCCAGCTTCCGCTCCGTCTCGATCTGCCGCATAGCCCGGCGCACCGAGGCTTCCAGCTCGTCGGGGTCCACCGGCTTGAGCAGATAGTCGCAGGCCCCCAGATGCACCGCCTCATGGGCATACTGGAACAGGCTGTAGGCCGTGACGAAGATGACCCGGCAGGAAGGCCGCTGGGCCAGCACGGCGCGGGCAGCGTCGAGACCGCTCATGCCCGGCATCTCAATATCCATCAGGATGAGGTCCGCGCCCCACAGCACCGCCGTGTCGGCAGCTTTGCGGCCATTTTCCGCCACCTCCAGGACCACTTCCCGCTCAAAACGGCGCTGGACCAGCTCCGCAAGCGCCTCCCGCTCCAGCTTTTCGTCATCCGCAATCAACAGGCGTATCATCGTCCAAATCCTCCTCCAAAAGTTCTACAAGGGGCAGGTACATACCGATGGCCGTACCCCGGCCCGGGTGAGAGCGGATGACCAGCCGCCCCCGTTTATCCAGAAGCCGCAGCCGTGCGGCCACGTTATAGACGCCGATATGCTCCCAGCGCTCCCCGGGCTGGGCCAGCGCGGCCTTCAGCTGGGCCAGCTGTTCGGGCCGGATGCCCACGCCGTTGTCGCAGACGCTGATATAGAGCAGCCCCTTATCCCGCAGCGGGTTGATGCGGATGCGCACTACGCCGCCCTCTTCCTTGGGCGAGATGCCGTGCTTGAAGGCATTCTCCACGATGGGCTGCAAGATGAAGGACGGCACCATCGTCTCCGTCAAATCGAGGGAGTCGGAGATGCGCCACACCATCTTCACCCGGTCGCCGAAGCGGACGTGATAAATCGAGTAATACTCGTCCACGATCCGCACTTCCCGGGCCAGCGGCACCTGCTCGTCGTTGCTCATCAGGCTGTAGCGCAGCAGGTGCGACAGAGCCGTGATGAGGGCCTGCGTGCGGTAGGCTTTTTCCTGTCCGGCGGTCTGTAAAATGACGTTCAGGGTGTTGAAAAGGAAATGGGGGTCGATCTGGCTGCGCAGCTGCTGCAAACGGCTGCGCTCCATCCGGTTCTGTAATTCCAGAGCTTCCGTCTTCTGGCGGTGGAGCTCCCGCTCCATCTCGTTTTTCTCCCGCAGGGTGGTCACCTGCTCCGCCATCGAATGCTTCATGTGGTTGAAGGCTTCGGTCAGCTGGGCCATTTCCGGCTGACGGGGCGCAGGCAGGTCGGGCGAGTCGAACTCGCCCCGGGTGACCTCCCGGGAGGCGCCGATCATCTGCTGCACCGGGGTCAGCAGCGTCAGCACCGAGAAGGCCATGACGCAGCCCAGCGCAAGGCAGAGCGCCACCACGACGGTCTGCGCCCATTTGACCCGGTCGCTGAGGGCCGACACGGTGGTGTAAGTCCCCTGAGCGTCGGTGATGGCCGTGTTCAGCAGCTGCTGGGTGTACTGGCGCAGATAGCCGCCGCAGGGTACGATTTTATTATAGTAGAGCTGGGCGGCTTTCGCGTCCTGACCGGCGGCCACCGCTTCTTCCAGCTGGTCCACCAGTGCGGTGTAGCTGTCGTAGGTAGTGGAAACGGCATTGTAGAGCAGATACTGCTCCTCACTCACAGTGCCAAGGTCGCCCTCGATGCGCCAGAGCCATGCGTTGGTGACGGAAAAGGCGCTGTGGAGCTCCTCTGTCAGCGCTTTGGCGTCGCCGTACTCCCAGCGGTAATCTTCCATGGCCGAAAGGCTCCGCTCCACGCCGTTCTGGAAGCGGCTGATGGCGTTGAAGTTGCCCATCTGGTCGTCCAGTTCCCGCAGCACGGTGCCGGACTGGTAAAAGCTCAAGAATATCTGCCCCGCCAGCGCCAGAAAAAACGCCGCCAGGCAAAGACTGATCTGCCCTTTCAGGGTCATCCTGCGCCCCACGCACCCATCCTCCCTCTCTGTGATATTCTGCCGCGCAGCTTCCGCCTTATCCGGCCTGTCCGCCGTCAGAGCGAAAGCTCCATAAACTTTCTTTTTCGTCCTATTTTAGCACATTTTAGGGCATCTGCGCAATATCATCCTTGATTGTTGGAAAATAATATGGTACTATGACCAAAAAGGAGGGTATTTTTATGTCTCAGCCGATCTCCGTTTCCGTCCAGATGGATGCTGCATCCTTCCATGATTTTGCCGCCTTTGACCTGCTGCGCCACCACAAGGCGTGGCACCGGCCTCTGGTGTTCACGGCCATTTTGCTGGTGTCTGCCGGTGTCTGCCTGTCGCAGGTGGGCCAGAAAGACGGCGCAGCCCTGCTCACGGTGCTACTGGCCGTGGTGGCGCTGGGCGTGCCGGCCGTCTACTTCTGGACATTCTTCCACTCCCTGCGCCTCCAAATCAAAAAAATGGGCCTGCCCCGCCCCTTCTACCGGCTGCTGCTGGACGACGACGGACTGTCGGTCTGGATGGCCGGCGAGCAGGACAAGCCTGAGGCGAGCCGCAAGTATGCGTGGCACGATATGCATCTGGCCTACCGCACCCCCAACGCCATTTACCTCTATGTCCGGCAGAATCAGGCCTATCTGCTGAACGACAGCCTCGACGCCGCATGGAGCCTGCTGCAAGCCTCCCTCCCGGCAGAGCGCCTGCACGATATGCGATAAGAACGACAAAAGCCCATCGCACAGCTGTGCGATGGGCTTTTTTGCAACCTCTCAGTCTGCTTCGCAGACAGCTCCCCTAATAGGGGAGCCTATTGGGAAATGGATTTGCAATACAAAAACAGGCAGCGCCGTGGAAAGGAGGAGAAAGCGGCGCTGCCTGTGTATGAGAACTCCTAAACATTTGCGGCTGCTAGGAGGTTGTTGGTAGTCTGTCCGCCGCCGTGGCTATTGCCTCGCATAGGCGGGGGACAGTATTTTTTAGGAGCGCGGCACCCGCTGCGGGGCTGCGCATAAATCCTGCCTGCATGGCATTTATGGAAAGTCAAAAGCCGGAGATGGGGGATCTCGTTCTTGTCTTCCCGACTGCGCCTTTATTGTACCGGATAAAAATGGAGTTTCTTTGAGTTAGTTTTGAACAATCTGCAAACAAGATGTGGAAAGTCTGAGGGCTTTCTTTTTCGTTCTGCTTGACATTCGTCACAGAACGATGTATTGTTAAGCTTATTGTGAAATACCTATGAAATTCCTGCATTTTTGAGGGAGGAGACACTATGGCCGCACCGGCACAGCCGCAGCAGAAAAAGACCCTGCTCATGACCGAGGGCAGCATCTGGAAAAGCATCCTGCTCTTCTCGGTGCCGCTCATCCTGGGCAACCTGCTCCAGCAGCTTTACAACACCGCCGACTCCATCATCGTCGGCAACTTTCTGGGCAGCAACGCTCTGGCCGCAGTCGGTTCCAGCGGCTCGCCCATCTACCTGCTCATCGGTTTCAGTCAGGGCGTGGCCGTCGGCGCAGGCGTCGTCGTGAGCCAGTATCTCGGCGCAAAAGATAAAAAGGAAACGCACATCGCCGTCCACACCTCGCTGGCCATCGCGGTCATCCTCGGCCTCATCCTGACGGTGGGCGGCATCGCCGTCAGCCGCAGCCTGCTGGTCTGGATGAACACCCCCGAAGAAGTCCTCGGCGACGCCGTGACTTACATGAAGCTCTACTTCGGCGGTGTGCTGTTCAGCGTCGTCTACAACATGGCGGCCGGCATCCTCAACGCGGCGGGCAACTCCCGCCGCTCGGTCATCTACCTCGCCTGCGCTTCCATCACCAACATCATCCTCGACCTGGTGCTCATCGCCGGGCTGAAGATGGGCGTGGCGGGTGCGGCCATCGCCACCGACATCAGCCAGCTGGTCTCCTGTGTGCTGAGCCTCCGCTTTCTGATGAAGGTGGACGCCGACTACAAGGTGGAGCTTTCCGCCATCCGGCCCGATCAGCGGATGACCTCCCGCATCATCCGCATCGGCCTTCCCACCGGCATCCAGAACATGGTCATCTCTTTCTCGAACGTACTGGTGCAGTCCAGCGTCAACAGCTACGGTGCCGCCGCCATGGCAGGCTTTGCGGCCTATATGAAGATCGACGGCTTCAACATCCTGCCCGTCACCAGTTTCAGCATGGCGGCGACGACCTTCGTGGGCCAGAACTATGGCGCAGGCAACCTCAAACGAGTGAAGAACGGCATGTGGGTCACGCTGGGCATGGGTGTGCTCTACACCCTCTGCACCGGCGCTCTGCTGCTGGCGTTCCAGAAGCCCATCATGCACCTGTTCACCTCCGACGAGACGGTGGTGGCCTTCGGGTGCAGCGCCATGCACTACTTCTGCCCCTTCTACTTCCTGCTGGCCATCCTCCACGGCATGGCGGGCGCAGTGCGCGGCACCGGCCGCAGCGTGCCGCCGATGGTGGTGCTGCTCATCTCGCTCTGCCTCTTCCGTGTGGTGTGGATCCGGTTCGCCCTCCCCTTCTTTGCGGGCATCGAGGGCGTGTTCGTCCTCTACCCGGTGTCGTGGGCGCTGGGTGCCGTGCTGATGGCCCTCTACGCATGGAAAGGCAGCTGGATGACTTACGAGCATTCCTGACAGGAACCGGGAACCATTCCATTTTTCCATTCGCCTTTTGGGGATGTCTGTGGTATCTTATAGGTAAAGAAACAGCAAACCCGGTATCTCAGGAGGATTCATGCAGACAACAAAACCCGAAACCGCACAGCAGCGCCCCACCGGCGCACGAATGGCCCTGCTGATGCTTCTCTACTTTATCAAAATCGGCGCGTTCACCTTTGGCAGCGGATGGAGCATCATTGCCCAGATGGAGCGGGAGTTCGTGGACGAGCGCGGCTGGATGACCAAGAGCGATCTGCTGGAGCTCATCGCCGTGGGCAAGAGCCTGCCCGGCATCATGGTGGTGAACATCACTCTGCTCTTCGGCTATCAGATGGCCGGGGTTCTGGGCGGCATCTGCGCGGCCATCGGCCTGTGCATCCCCGCCGTCGTCACCCTTACCATCGTGACGGCCATCTACGACGCCATTAAAGATAACTACTGGGTCTGGTCGGCCCTCAAGGGCGTCCAGTGCGCCGTGGCCCCCATCATCGGCGGCGCGGCCATCTCCCTGGGCAAAGACGCTCTGACCAGCGCGATGCCCATCATCATCTGTGCCGTCGCCTTTGTGCTCTGTTACTTTACGTCCATCAGCAATCTGACGCTGGTGGCGGCCGGTGTGGTCATCGCGCTGGTCTGGATGGGGGTGAGCGAACATGGCCATGCTTGAGACCCTCGTTCAGCTCTTCGCCGCGTTTGCGAAGATCGGCTTCACCAGCTTCGGCGGCACCTCCATGATCCCCCTCATCATGGATGAAATGTCCTCCCACGGCTGGATGACGGACGCCGATCTGACAAACCTCATCGCCATCGCCGAGATGACCCCCGGCTCTCTGGGCGTCAACGCCGCCACCTTTGCAGGCACCAAGACCGCCGGGATGCCGGGCGGCGTCTTCGCGGTCCTGGGCGTCCTCAGCCCCACCCTGACGCTGACGCTTCTGGCGGCGGCGTTCTTCCAGAAGTTCCGCACCAGCAGGGTGATGAGCTATATCATGAAGATCGTCAAGCCTGTCTGCATCGGCATGGTGCTGGGCGTGCTGGTGGGCCTCTGCCGCCAGACCTGCATCACCGAGGCAGGCGGCATCAGCCTGCCGGGCATCGCCATCGGCATCCTCTGCTTTGTGCTGCTCCAGAAATTCAAGCTCAGTGTGCCGAAGGTCATCGGCATCGCGGCGGTGCTGGGGCTGGTGTGCTTCGGGGTGTTTTAACCTCTCAGTCTCGCTCCGCTCGACAGGGCCGGGTTGCGGCACCCAGCATCCGCAGCACTTCGCTTGCGTCTTGCTGGCCGCTGCCCCAACAGCTCCTCCCTGTCTCCGCCACTGGCGGCGGTCGTCGCCGTTGCCCCTAGTAGGGGAGCCTCTGGCGTGTCGGTCAAATCCATTCTAAACGAGCAAAGCTCAATCTTTCAGAAGCAATAGTGCCCTGCTACAGCGGGCAGCAGCAGCTTGACGAGATAACTTGTCCAGCAGCCGCTGCCCCCGCAAGCAGGGCACGGTATTTTGCGCCATATTCAGCTTTCAGCAGTCAGTACAAAGCGGCCCGGCCTGCCAAAGCCTCCCCTCGATAGGGGAGGTGGCATCGCGCCAGCGATGACGGAGAGGTTTTTATTATTTTACCGCCAGCGGCGACGGCCTGATACTCACTTCTCCGTGGCAGAGCGCCTCGGTGCGGCCCCCTTCCCGCGCCACGATGAGCCGCCCGGCGTCGTCGATGGCCACCGCCTTTGCGGCGTAGCTCTCCGTCCCGGTGCAGACCGTGACCCAGTGGCCCGGCACAAAGCACCGGGCGCGGTACTCGTCCAGACAGTCGAAGGCCGGGCAGAGACCCAGCAGCTCCCGGGCGATGGCCCCGGCCAGCGCCGCCCGGCTCACCGGTGCAGGCCCGCCGGGGTAGAGACTGCCCGCGATGGGCCGCAGCTCCTCGGGCCAGTCCTCCGGGCGGGAGGTCAGGTTCAGGCCGATGCCCACCACCAGCCATTCCAGCTGGCCGCTCTCGATGTCGGCCCCGGCTTCCGTCAGGATGCCGCAGACCTTCTTGCCGTTATAATAGAGGTCGTTGACCCACTTGATGCCCAAGTCCAGCCCGCAGAGCCGCTTCACAGCCCGGCAGACGGCCACCGCCGCGCTGACGGTGACGGCCTGCGCCTCGGTCATGGGCAGGCCGGGCCGCAGCACCAGCGAGAGATAAATGCCTTTCCCCGCCGGGCTCTCGAACCGCCGCCCCAGCCGGCCCCGGCCCGCCATCTGCTGACTTGTCAGCACCATCGTGCCGTGGGGCACACCCTCGAGGGCCAGCGTCTTGGCCGTGCGGTTGGAGCTTTCCAGCTTGTCGTAGAGGTAGATGGGGGCGTCGTACTCTCCCACCGCCTCGGCGCAGAAGGGGTCGCCGCCCGCCAGCCGATAGCCCCGCCGGGGGGCGGCTTCCAGCGCATAGCCCTGAGCCGCCAGCGCGGCGGCGGCCTTATGGACAGCAGCGCGGCTCACACCCAGCTGCTGCGCCAGCTGCTGGCCGGAGATGCATTCGCCCTGGGCGGCGGAGAGCGCCGCCAGAAGTGCCTGTTTTGTGGCAGAGGCCATCGTGTTTTCTCCTTTGTGAGGTTTGATAAGGCCATTCTACCACATTTTCAAAGTTTTTCCCATGATTTTGCAGATTTTGGCCCCGCTGGCTCGTACAGATAGACAGAGCGCTTGAAATGCCGGGCAGAAAGGAGGCGGAGAGCAGCCATTGAATGCACTGGAATTTGACAGGCTGGTACAGAAGTACCAGTCCCTCGTCTACACCATCTGCCGTCAGCTGGTGGCAGATGAGGGCTATGCGCAGGATCTGACGCAGGAAACGTTTCTCTCTGCATGGCGGAGCATGGACCGCTGTCCTGCCGGATACGAAAAGCAATGGCTGGCCCGCATCGCCTCCAACAAAGCCAAGGATTACTTACGCAGCGCCTGGGCGCGCCGGGTGAACACCCCCGGCGACGATGTACTTGCACTTGAGGGCGCACCGCCCGGCAGCGAGCCGGAAGCGCAGGTGCTGGAAGCTCTGGGCGAAGAGGAGCTGACGCAGCGCATCCTCGCTCTGCGGGAGCCCTACAAGACGCCCTGCCGTCTCATGCTGCTGGAACAGCACACCGCCGCCGAAGCCGCCCGGCTCTGCGGCAGGCCCCAGAAAACAGTGGAGGCGCAGGTCTTCCGGGCAAAAAAGATGCTGGCCGCGCAGCTGAGCGCCGCCGGAAAGGAGGGCTTTTGAGATGGAATTGTTCCGTGAAGACGGCTGTCTGAGCGACGAAGGGCTGCACGCCCTCACCGCCGGGCAGCTGGACGAGCTGGGACGGCTGGAAGCCGCCGAACATCTCGCCTACTGCGACAAATGCACCGACCGTTATACCGCACTTCTGACCGCCGACGCCCTCGCCGACCCGCCCCGGAATGTCCGCCGTACCGTGATGAGCACCATCTGGGTGCGGCTGATGCAGAGCACCTATGGCCGGGCTGCGGTGGCGGGCGTCGCCGCCGTGCTGGCGCTGACCATGTGGCGTACCGGAGCGCTGACCTTCGTCACCGACCACGGCAGCGACCTGCAGGCTCTCCTGCCCACAGTCCAGGTCACCCTGCCGGAAAAACAGCCCCCGAAGCTTCTGCCCGATAAACTGGGCAGGCCCGTGACCTCCCGCCCCGGCGAGAACATCTATACCCGCGTTTCCTCTGTGCTGGAAAGCCTGCTGAACGCGGCAGAAAACATAAAATCATAAAACAAGGAGATCGTTATGCTGAAAAACGGATTTTTGACCTTCTGCTGCGCGTTTATCCCCGGCGCAGGCCAGATGTATCAGGGTTACATGAAGCGGGGCCTCTCCCTCATCCTCACGGCCTGCCTCATCGGGATGGTGGGCTCACTGCTCAACCCGGTGCTGCTCCTGCTGGTGGTGCTGTGGATGTACAGCTTCTTTGACACCTTCAACCTCCGGGCGCAGATCATCGCGGACACCGCGCCGGAGGACGACTACCTCGTCCACTTCGACCCCCGCGACAGGCGGCTGGCCCGGGCTCTGCTGGACAGCCACAAGCTGGTGGGCTGGCTGCTCATCGCCTTCGGTGCGCTCATCGCCTACCAGAACCTCATCATGAACACTCTCGGCGACCTCGTCTACCGCTGGGGCCACTCCTCCCCCGTTTTCCGCGCCCTCTATCTCGTCATGGCCAGCCTGCCGGATGTGGTGGTCTGTGTGGTCCTCATCGTCTGCGGCGTCTGGCTGGTGAAAGGCCCCCATCCGGCCAAAAAGCCGGATGCTTCCAAGGACGCCCCCGAGGATGCCGATTTCTGCGAGTATCACGCCGATGAGGCCGCGCAGCCGGAGAACGCTCCTCTGCTCTCCGGCCCGGTGGTGAACGAAAACGAGGTGACGGACGATGACTTCGACCACGAACACGACGAATAAGCCGCTCCGCCGAGTCGGCACCCTGACGCTGGGCGTCTGCCTCATCGCGGCAGGTGTGCTCTTCCTGCTGGCCCGCTTCCTGCCCGGCCTGCCGTGGCTGGTCATCTGGCAGGTGCTCCCTGCGGCGGGTCTCATCCTGCTGGGGTGCGAGGTACTCTACTACTCGGCCCGGCCCGGCGCATGCCGGTGCGACTTCGGCTCTGTAGTACTCTGCCTGCTGATGATGGGTGGGTGCTTCGGCGTCTCGACCCTTATGCTGCTGGCCCAGATGCTGGGCCGCGGCTGCACCATCCACCTGTGAACACAAGAAAGCCTGTGCAGCCTCCCGCCCCGGGAGGGTCTGCACAGGCTTTTTCGTTTGAAGAGAGAGGCTTACTGTACGCCGGTCAGCTCAGCCAGCTTGTGGTAGATCTCGGTGTTGTCGAAGACGCCGCGGAACTTCTCCGCGCCGACGCCCAGCGCATAGATGTTGACCATCGCGCCGGTGTGGGCATAGGTGGTGTGGTCCATGCCGGACTTGTGGTTGATGGTGTGGCAGATGGCCATGCTGAAGGGGATGTAGGTGCCGTAGAGCTCATAATCCTGCTGGCTCATCTCCTTTTGGGAGGCAGCGCCGACTTCCAGCGTCCGCTCGTAGGCCTTGCGCAGATTCTCCACCTCGTAGTCGGTCAGCAGCAGCTTGCCTGCACTGGCAGCATCGGGGTCGGTGGGCAGGGTCAGGCCGAAGTTTGCCTTCACGTCGGCCATGGCGGCCTCGAAGGGAGTCTTGTTGGCGATGTAGCCCTTCACATAGGTGGAGTCGAACTTGGCGTAAGACATCTTCTGGTGGGTGAGGTTGGTCAGGAAGGTGTCGTAGTTGGTGGTCTTGTAGCCGATGGCCATGCCGCCCGTCTCGTGGTCGGCGGTGACGAGGATGAGGGTATCGTTGGGGTGGGCGTTGTAGAAGTCCACAGCGGTCTGCACGGCGTTGCTCATCTCCAGCACATCGTGGATGGAAGCGGCGGCATCGTTGGCATGGCAGGCCCAGTCGATCTTGCCGGACTCGGTCATCAGGAAGAAGCCCTTCTTGTTGTCCAGCAGCTCGATGCCCTTCCTGACGTAGTCGGTCAGCTGCCACTCGCCTGCGGCGGCGTCCATGGCGTAGTTCATGGCCTTGCCGTCGGCCAGTGCCTCGGCGATGATGAGGGTCTTGCCCGCACCGGCCTTGAGGGCGGCGGCGTCTGCCTGACGGGTGACGACGTTGTAGCCGTTCTGGGCGGCGATCTCGTGGTTGTTGGGGCCGGTGCCGTCGCCGTTCACCTTCTGGAACTCGCCGCCGGCGAAATACTCGAAGCCGGAGACGGCCAGCTCCTTGCCGATGGCGTAGTAGTTCTTGCGGGTCTTCTGATGTGCATAGAAGGCAGCGGGGGTGGCGTGGTCGATGTTGACGGAGGAGACGACGCCCACCTTGTAGTTCTTCTGGGCGTGGAGCTTCTCGGCGATGGTCTCATAGGGCACATCGCGGGTCCACGGGCACATATTGATGACGCCGCTCTCGGTCTTGTGGCCGGTGGCGATGGAAGTGGCAGTGGAAGCGGAGTCGGGGCAGAAAGAAGTGCTGTCGTAGGTGGTCACACTGCCCACCTCGGGGAAGTGAGTGAAGCTCAGCTCGCCCTCGACGACAGCGCCGTTGTTCTCCACCGTACCCTTATAGAATCGGGCGGACTGGATCTGGGCCGTACCCATGCCGTCGCCGATGAAGAGGAAAACATACTTGGGTCTGCCGCCGAACACGCCCAGCAGTCCGTTCTCTTCCTCTGCTGCGTTGGCGGCATTGGGGGCAGCGGCGTTGGCAGCGGCAGGCGCCGCGGCCAGCATACCGGCGGCGGATGCAAAGGCACCGGCCTTCAAAAAGCTGCGGCGGGACATTTTATTCTCTTTCATGCGAAAGTCCTCTCTTTCCATGAGCCTCATGGCTCCTTCTCTCTTTTTCGATTTACCGGGAACGGCCTTATTCTACCGCCGCAGCCGCCCGGCCCGAAACCATGCGGACGCAAAATCGGCGTAAAACCCCGGCGGCGGCTTTGGGCCGTCTGTAAAAAAGAAGACTTCTGCTGCGCAAAAAGCGCCCCTCCGGTAAAACGGAGGGACGCTTTTGTATGTTACAGGTCAATTATGCGTTGAACTTTTTCTCGTTCGGCAGGCCCTCGCTCTTGGCCACGCAGATTATGTATTGTCTGCGCCCAGCTCTGCGGCTTCCAGCACCTTGATGCCTTCGGCCTCGAACGCGGCGCGCAGAGCCTCGGCAAAGCCGGGGCGCGGCACCTTGTTCTTGACGCAGAGGGTGATGATGCCATGCAGGCTGGTGCATTCCAGACCGATGGAAGCGCCGTCCGCCGGCACCCAGGTCTGGAAGTCCTCGATGTACCGGGTCAGCTCCGGGCTGGACGGAGCGAAGGGGTCGCCCAGATAGCTCACCCAGAAGTCCGCCGGGAAGCCGCTGATGTACTCGCCCATCTGGAAGATGCGCTTTTTGATGCTGAGGCTGGCTTTCTGCTGGTAGACCCGGTAGACCCAGCCCATCTGCTCCGCGATACGGAACAGTTTTCGCTCAGCGGAAAGGTTCTCTTTCAGGTCAGCGTCCACGCCCACGGCCACTTCGGCCAGCGGGGCATCTGCCGTCAGCGGCAGCTTGCGCTGGAAGGAGGCCACGCAGTTGTAGAGGGCGTTCGGCGCACCCAGCACGTCGCGGGCGTCTGTCGAGTAGCTGTAGAGCACCTCGTCCTTGTCCAGATACGCCCGCACCGCCTTACAGAGCAGGGCCGTAAGGGTGCTGAAGGGCTTGACGCCGCAGCGGAGAGCGGCGTCCACAAGCCCCGCCTTTTCCAGCCGGACGCGGCAGCAGGTGGGCGTCTCTTCAAAGGTCTGCACCACGGGGCGCTGCATATCGTTGGCCACCTGACTCTCGGGGTACTTTGCAAGGATGTCCTCGATGTCGTAGGCAGGGTCCGTCTCAAGGGTCCGGCCCTCGAACGCCGTGCCGTACCGCAGGTTGCAGTAGAACTGCAGCACCATGGTCATGAAGGGTGCTATGCCCCGGCCATCAGCCAGAAAGTGGAACCAGTCGAAGCAGACGACCTTCCCCTCATAGCTCAGGGCAACCGTAAAGCCGTTCTCGTCCGGAAATTCGGGCTTTGCGCTGCCCTGCCGCACCGGGCAGGGAGCGTCCGACGGCTCGAGGTGGAGCAGCTTTTTCTCCCACACCGGCTTCTGGAAATAGTAGGGTGCCTTTGCCCGGGCCGCATCCAGAGCCTGCTGCAAAAGCGCACCGTCCACGGCATCTTTCAGCGTGACCTGATAGCGGCAGTTGACCATGTTTTCGCGGTAATAGTAGACGATGCCCTGAAAAACAGAACGCTGTTCGGCATCCATTCCTTATTCCCCCGCGTGTGCGGCCAGATAGTCGGCCAAATCGCTGACGGTGACGAAGTTGCGCAGCTCCTTTTCGGGTATGCGCAGGCCGAACGTCTCCTCCAGGTCGGCGACGACGGTCAGGATCTCCATGGACGACAGGTCCAGATCGTCCATCAGGACGCTGTTCTCGTTGACATCCTCGGGGGAAATTTCTGCAACATCTTCCAGAATTGCAAGGATCTGGGACACGATCTCGGTTCTTTCCATAGTTTGAATCTTCCTTTCGTAATTCCATTCAAGGCGGCTGCGGCTCTTTTCCAGTATTCCGCAGCCTGCCCCGTTTATTCTTACTTGCGCAGCAGCTTGCCGGTGCCGGTGCGGGGCAGAGGCTCGGTGCTGAACTCCACGGCGCTCATCCGCTTGTAGAGCGGCAGAGTGCGGTTGGTCTCGGTGATGAAGTCGCGGACGGTCTGCTGGTCGGCCTCGCCGCAGTAGATGACGGCACAGATCTTCTTGCCCTTCTCCCTGACGATGCATTCCTTGACGGCCTCGCACTGGGACAGCAGATCTTCCAGCTCTTCGGGGCTGACGTTCTCACCGCTGTCGAGGATGATGATATTCTTCTTGCGTCCGGTGATGTAATAGAAGCCGTCCTCGTCCACACGGGCCAGGTCTCCGGTGTGGAACCAGCCGTCGGCGTCGAGGACTTCTGCGGTGGCCTCGGGGTCCTTGTAATAGCCCAGCATGACGCAGCCGCCGCGGATGCAGATCTCGCCCGTCTCGTCCAGCTTGTACTCGGCGTGGTCGTCGGGCCTGCCCACGGCGCGGATGTGCTTTTCGTCCTGCTCGTAGTTGATGATGCCGTCGCCGCAGGTCTCGGTCATGCCGTACACCTGAGTGATCATCATGCCCTGCTGCGCCAGCTCGGCCAGCATGGCGCCGTCAAACATGGCAGAGGAGCCGCAGGGGTTCCAGATGCCGTTCAGGCGGGCGCGGCGGCCCCGCTTGACGTCTTTGTAGATGGCCTCCATCAGCATGGGAGCCACAGCGATGGCATCGCTGTGCATCAGGCCGAGGTCGCGGTAGAAGTCGCGGATGTCGGCGGAGAGGTTCAGCGCCCAGCCCTTGCAGGCCCAGATGAAGAGGCAGATGAACGTACCCAGATGGAACAGGGGCAGGATGGCGAAGTTGCTCAGGACGTCGTTTTTGTCCTCGGGCATATGCTCATGCTTATAGTCCAGCATGGCGTCGCCGAATTTGACCTGGCACTCCACAGTGGTAAAAAAGTTGCGCTCCGAGAGCATGACGGCCTTGCTGCGGCCGGTGGTGCCGGAAGTGAACATCAGCACCATCAGATCATCATGGCCCACGCAGTCAACAAGCTCTGCAGGCGCGCTGTCCTTGAAGGCGTCCATCGGGCGGAGTTTATCGCCGTAGGCGGCCTCGATGTCGGGGCGGCAGCCATAGTCGATGCCGTCGTTGACGATGAGGGAAGGCTCGACAAGGCCCAGCTCATATTCCAGCTCGGGCCAGGTCTTTTTCTGGTTGATGGTCACGACGACGGCCCCGGCGAGGATCGCGCCGAAGCTGTTGACCCCGTACTCATAGCAGTTGTGGCTCATGATGCCGACACGCTTGCCCTTGATGTCGGGGATATTCTCCTTAAAGTAAGTAACAGCCCTGCGGATGTCCTGCACATACTGGGCGTAGGTCTTTTCCACCACAGTCTTGCCATCGGCGGCCGCATAGCGGAACGCCACCCGGTCGGGGTACTGCTTCGCCATGACGTCCGTGATGAGCTCATATACAGTATTTATCATTTTTGTCGCTCCTTGCTGTTTTCTTTATTACAGCGAAACGCCGGCAGCTGACATTTTCTGCCTCAGAGTAATAATACCTGTTTCGGCTGAGAAATGCAACCACGCGGCGTATCCTTTTCACTGTTTCTTCTTACTTGTTACTTCCGCAGCAACTTCCCCAGAGCGTTGCGGGGCAGGGGCTCAGCGGTGAACTCCACGGCACTGATGCGCTTATACATCGGCAGGCTGCGGTTCACCTCGGTGACGAAGGCTCTGACCTCTTCCTGCTTATCCTCAGGGCAGTAGATGACGGCACAAATTTTCTGGCCCTTCTCCTTCACGATGCACTCGGTGATGGCCGGGCAGAGGGCCAGCTTCTTTTCCAGCTCTTCGGGGCTGACGTTCTCGCCGCTGGCGAGGATGATGAGGTTCTTCTTGCGGCCGGTGATGTAATAGAAGCCTTCCTCATCCATCCGGGCAAGGTCGCCGGTGTGGAACCAGCCGTCGGCGTCGATGACCTCTGCCGTGGCCTCGGGGTCCTTGTAGTAGCCCAGCATCACGCAGTCGCCCTTGATGCAAATTTCTCCGGTCTCGTCCAGCTTATACTGAACGTGGTCGTCGGGCTTGCCCACGGCACTCATGTGCTTTTCGACCTGCGTGAAGTTCAGGATGCCGTCGCCGAAGGTCTCGGTCATACCGTAGCACTGGTTGACGACGAAGCCGTTCTGGGCCAGCTCCAGCAGCATCTTGGGGTCGAGGGCAGCGGAAGAGCAGCACAGGTCCCACAGGCCGTTCAGGCGGCTGACGCGGCCACGCTTCATGTCGTTGTAGATGGTCTCCACCAGCATGGGGGCCGAGGCCATGACATCGCTGTGCATCAGGCCCAGGTCGCGGTAGAAGTCGCGGATGTCGCCGCAGAGGTTCAGAGTCCAGCCGGCAGGCGGGTAGGACATGACGCAGACGAAGCAGGCCATGTGGAAGAGGGGCAGCAGGGTCATATGGCTCAGCGGCAGCTTCTGGCCTGCCGGGAGGCGGTCGGTGACCCAGTTCTCTGCCACCTCCGAATAGGTGTGCAGGCTGGCGCACATATTCCGCTCCGAGAGCATGACGCCCTTGCTGCGGCCGGTGGTGCCGGAGGTGAACATCAGCATCATCAGATCATCGTGGCCCACGCAGTTGGTCAGCTCGCCGGGGGCAGTATCCTTATAGCAGTCCATGGGGCGGAGCTTCGGGCCGTAGGCGGCTTCCAGCTCGGCGCGGCAGCCGTAGTCGATGCCGTCGTTCAGGATGAGGGCAGGCTCCACGAGGCCCAGCTCATATTCCAGCTCGTCCCAGTTCTTTTTCTGGTTCAGGGTCACGAGGACGCCGCCGGCGAGGATGATGCCGTAGGACGCCACGCAGAATTCATAGCAGTTCCGGCTCAGCAGAACGATGCGCCGGCCCTTGATGTCCGGCACTTCGGCCTTGAGATAGGCCACCATCCGGCGGATGTCCTGCGCATACTCGCGATATTTCTTCTCCACAACAGTCTTGCCGTCCTCGGCCACATAGCGGATGGCCACATGATCGGGGAACTCCTGCTCCATGCAGCGGGTCACCATGTCGTATACGCCTGCGGGTACTTTGATGTATTCAGCCATCGGTCTTTCTCCTTTTTTGTCAAATTTTCAACTCAGCACTTTTTTCATTCACCTTCCAGAGCCATTCCGAATCTCTGGCATTTCGAGGAAAACTCTGGCACGGCTCCTCATGGCAACAGTATACCGCAAGCAGAGCATAAACGCAAGATTTAATTGCACAAATATGCAATTTAAACTTGCATTCGATTTGTGCAGGCAGATGTAATTCTTTCCTTTTGTTGCGATATGCAAAAAGCTGTGATACACTTTTTTTCGTCAGGACGAAACTTCGCCCGGAGGTCGAGTCCTTATCAAATTGACAGCAAGCTCAAAAAGCATTATACTGTTTATATCATTTAGCAAAAAAGCTCCCCGCCGAGCTTCATATTTTTATTTATCGCGCCTAAAATACGGCCTTCCGGGGCCTCCGGGACGAATGGCGCACAAGGAGGACCCTTTTCATGGAAGGCACCAAGCCCCGCACTGTAAGCAGCCTTGGCATGTTCGACCTGCTGAAAGGCATCGGAATGCTGGCCATCGTCTTTGCCCACACGGCAGAGCTTTACCCCCTCGGCACCAACGACGTCATCCCTTTCGCGTTCGCGCTGTTCGCTTACCGCGAAGCGCTGATGGCCGCCTTTTTTATTGCCAGCGGCTACGGCTTCCGCAAGCGCTCCATCCACAAATGCATCGGGCAGCAGCTCAAGACCCTGCTCAAGCCTTACCTTTATACTGCACTGGCCACCACGGTGCTCCACGCTTTCCTTCACCGCGCAGCTTTCGGCTCGTGGGATGCCGCCATCTCAGAATCGGCCAAGGTCTTAGGCGGTTTCCTGTTAGGCCTGCCCCACACGGCCACTTACTTCGGGCAGCAGTTTTTCTCCTGCGGACCCATGTGGTACTTAGTGGCCCTGATGCTGGCGTGGGTGCTGCTGGACGTGCTGCTCGAGATCTTCCCCGAGCGGTACATAACCCCCGCAGTCGTCGGCGTCACCCTGCTTGGCTGGGGCGTCACGCTGGTGTGGGAGGCTCCTTTCTGCATCGCACAGGGCATGGTGTCGCTGCCCTACCTTTACATCGGCTATCTGGCCAAGAAGCGCCGCCTTTTCGAAACTCCCCTTTCCGGCAGAGCCAAAGCCGGACTCATCGCGTCCGCGCTGGGCGTCGTCGCGGGCGTTTTGCTGACCCAGAGCACCGACTGCGTTTCGCTGGGTGAGTGGACGATGGGGCCGCTGAGCATCCTGCTGGATGGCGCAGCGGGCTACGGCATCATCCGGCTCTTTTTGAAATGGCAGCGCCGGGTGGACGGCCCCATCTCCCATGCCATCGAGTGGGTGGGCCGGCGCTCGCTCTTCATCTTCTGCATCCACACGGTGGAGCTGACGGCCATCCCGTGGTATCTGATGGCTGCAAAGTATGCTGACCATCCGGTGCAGGGGATGCTGCTGCAGTTCGTGTTCTCGCTTGTCTCCATCTTCGCCGTCACCGAACTTCTGATGCGCCGCAAAGAGCTTGGCCGGAAGCTTCGGGGCGGCAAGCCTGCGGACAAGCCCCGCCAGCGGAGCAAGACCCGCCGCTATGCGGCAAAACACTGAAATTCCTGCGCTTTGGTATCCAGCCATTTTGAGGGCAGACTATAGTTACTTTTGATGCATGGGCTTGCAGCGCGGGTTGTACGCCTTGCGATAAATCGGAGGAGGTCCCGGTAATGATGAACGAAACTCCTGAAGCGGCTCTGCGCAGCCGCATTGCAGACCTTGAACAACAGCTCAAACTTGCAGACGAAGGCACTTCGCGGCTGGCCCAGCGCTGCCTCGAGCTGGAAAAGCAGCTGCAGACCTTCTATGCTGCCCACCCCCAGAAAGAGAGGCAGACCGACTCGCCTGCTCTGGTGCAGCCGCTGCTTTACTATGATGCCGGGTTCGGCTTTTCCCAGAAAGACACCGTTAAAGCCCCGGACTACGAATACGACGAGCTGAACGGCATGGTGACAGCGACCTTCGAGCTGCCGGAGACCGCGTTCAATCTCCGTCTCGACCCCGGCGAACTGCCCTGCTGTATCACCGATTTCGTCTTCTCGGATGACCGCATCCTCTGCTGCCCGGTGAACGGTGTGCCGCTCCACGGCGACGGCATCCTGTTCCTCAACGACGACCCGAATTTCATGCTGGAAGGTCTGAACCGTTTCCCCGCCGGGATGAAGCTGGGCGTGAGCTACTGCTACTTCCCGCTGGAGCCGCTGGCGGACGACCCATTGTTCGCCGCCGTTCTCGAGGGCGTACAGTATTTCCAGAAGACCCGCGTCTGCGAGCAGATGCACCTCGACCAGCTGGAAAAGACTGCGGCTGACCAGAAGCAGACCATCGAGGCCCTGCAGAAGAATCTCTCCGAGCTGCATCAGGCCAACGCCGAGCTGTGCGCCCGGAGCAAAGCCTACGAGAGCTCGCTGGAAAACATCCTCTCTTCCAGCAGCTGGAAACTCACGCAGCCCCTGCGCCGCCTGCTGGGGCTGTTCCATCGCAGCCATTGAGCCTGCCTGCGGAGAGGAGGATACGATGTACAGCAGTTATACCACTCTGCAGCGGGCTCAGCTCGCCAAACAGGAATATCTCGACACCCAGGAAGTTTTTCTCGGCGTCTATGCGCCGGGGCGGAACGCCGCCCTGAAAGCTTCCCTGCAGGACCAGCTCCACCGCAAATTTTTATGGACGGACAGCCTCCGCCCCGAAGCCCTCGGCAGCGCCGTCGGTCTGCTTCTGGTCAGGGAAGACCTTTTCCTGATGCCCACGGCCCTTTCCTGCTTTGCGGACGCACTGCGCAGCGGCGCAGACTACGTCACCAGCGACGCCGTCTTCGGCTACTCGGGCGTCACCACCCTCTACCACAGTCAGGGCTTTGCAGCCTGCCCGGGCTGCGCCCTCGTCTCCCGGGAGCTGCTGCGCCGCTGTCAGGCGGAAGCCCGCGACCCGGAAAATCCCGTCGAGCTGCTGACGCTGGCGGCGAAGCTCCGCCGCAGCCACGTCTGCCTCCCGCTGGCGCTGGCCCACTATGAGCGGGACATCTGCGCCGAAGACGTCTGGTCTGTAAAGGGGAAGCGCGTCTTTATCATGAGCCACCTGCTGGACATGACCGGTGCGCCCATCGTGCTGGTGAGCGCCGTGCCGGTGCTGCGCAGCATGGGCTACGAAGTGGTCGTCCTCGGCCCTGAGGACGGCGGCTCCATGCCGCTCTTCCTCGAGGCGGGAGCTACCGTCATCACCCGCAAGGGCTGTGTCCAGTCGCCCCTGCTCTGGGGGCTGGCCCTCTGCGCCGACCTCGTTCTGGCCAACACCGTCGTGGAGGCCCGGGCCGTCCGCGCCCTGAGCGGTGCGCGGGTGCCGGTGCTCTGGTGGCTCCACGATGCCTTTGCAGGCTACCCCCACATCGCCCACCAGATCCCCAGAGAGCTGGGCGAAAACATCCGGCTCTACTCCGTCGGCAGCCACGCCGCCAACGCCATGCACTCGGTGCGGCCGGAGTTCAACATCCGGCCCCTCATCTACGGCCTGCCGGACTACGCCGCCGAGAAGTTCTCCCACTACGATTTGAGCTATGCGGGCGGGCGGCCTCTGTTCGCCACCGTGGGCTCCTTCGAGAACCGGAAAGGCCAGGACATCTTCTGCAAGGCCATCCGGCTGCTGCCGCCTGAGACCATGAAGAAGGCATCCTTCCTCTTCGTGGGCAAGGCCGCAGAGGCTGAGATGATGGACGCCGTGCGGAGCCTGACCGCTGACTGCCCCGACAATGTCTTTTATGTCAAGCGGCTCACCCGCGACGAGATCAAGAGCCTGATGGCCCAGTGTACCTGCCTCGTCTGCGCCTCCCGCGACGACCCCATGCCTACTTTCGTCACCGAGGGCCTCATCTTCGGCAAGCCCGCCATCGTGTCGGAGCACACCGGCACTGCCGGGCTCATCACCGAGGGCGTGGACGGTTTCGTCTACGAGGACGACGACCCCGAAAAGCTGGCCGAACGGCTGGCCTGGGCCATCGAGCACCCGGAAAAGCTGGCCGCCATGCGTCCCGCCTGCCGTGAGCTTTACGAGAGCCATTACTCCAAGCAGGCGTTCTCCGACAGTTTACAACAGGCTGTAAAGGAGCTCACCGGCGAATAAGCTCCCCGTTCTTTATCACTCTGCCGAAACTGAGGCAAAAAATTTGGCAGTTGTTCACAAACACACCTCCGGACTGTGATATACTCTCCTAAGAGTCTATCCCAGTCCGTTTTTTGTTAAAATTTGAAAGGAGTCCCCGCATGAGTTCGTCCGCCTCCCCCGCCCCTTCGCGCCGAAAGACCCTGCTCTCGCTGGGTGTTCTGGCCCTGCTGACCGGCATCGTGGTGTTCATCTTCCGGGAGCACTGGGCCGAGATCTCCGAGGCGCTGAGCCGGCTCACCCTCGGGCAGGGGCTTTTGGCACTGGCCGTGGGCCTGAGCTACCCGCTTCTCGAGGGCGTATCCAGCTGGCTCATCGTCCGCAGCCGCCTGTCCCATTTCCCGCTGCGGCAGGGCATCGACAACGCATGGATGGGGACCTTCGGCAATGTGGTGGGCCTCGGCGCAGGGTCGATGCCGTTTCAGACGTGGTATCTCCACCGGCGCGGGCTGGACGTCGGCCCCGGCGTGGGGCTGATGACCCTGCAATACGTCTTCCACAAGACAGCCGTCCTGCTTTACGCCACCGTGCTGCTTCTGGCGGGCCGCCCCTGGATGGCGGCCCACTCCGACGGCGTGCTGCGGTATCTGCCCGGGGCCTACGCTGTCGTGGCGGGCGTCATCGTGGGGCTCATCGCCCTCTGCGCCCTGCCGGTGGTGCAGCGTCTGGCCCGCTGGCTGCTGCATTTTCTGCCCGACACGGGCCGCTGGGCCGAGCGCCGGGAAAGCTGGCTCAAGCAGCTGGACGCCCTGAGCGCCGAGAGCCGCCATCTGCTGGCGGACAAGCCCCGCTGTGCCGCCATTCTGGGCGTGCATCTCGTAAAGCTGTTCCTGCTCTTCTGCCTGCCCTGGATGGGGCTGCGGTTCATGGGGCTGGATACCGGACTGGCCTTCTGGCAGGTGCAGCTCCTGACGTCGCTGACCTTCTTTGTCTCCAACGCCCTGCCCAACGTGGCGGGCATGGGCTCGGTGGAGACGGCCTTCCTGCTGGTGTACAGCAGCTTCCTCCCCGATGCTTCGTCCATGAGCCTGCTGATGTTCTACCGGCTGGCCAGCTATTACGCCGTCTTTGCGGCAAGTGCCGTCGGCTTTGCGCTGGCGCAGCGGCGGCTGAACCGCGGATGAGTTTGTGAATGTTTTATTTCATTTTGGTAACAGTTCTTACTTCATTGTGCATTCTGCGCGGAATCTCTTGATTTTTTAGGCAAAGTAATGTATAATAATTTCCGATAGCCGTCCATCACGGACAGTCCGATTCAAAAATCAAGGAGTACATTTTCATGAAACTGAACAAGATCTGTGCCGCCTCTGCCGTTCTGGCACTGGCTGTTGCTCTGACCGCCTGCGGCGGCTCTGCTTCCACTGCTGCTTCCAGCACTGCCTCTTCTGCGGCTGCTTCCTCCGTTGCTGCATCTTCCGAGGCAGCATCTTCTGAGGCAGCATCTTCTGAGGCTGCTGAGAGCGCCGAGTACACCGTTTACAACACCACCGGTTCTACCGTCTCCGAGCTGTACCTGTACGAGGCAGGCTCTGAGGACAAGGGCGAGAACCTGGCTGGCGAGGCCGGTCTGGCCGACGGCGAGAATGTCGTCATCACCCGCGATGTCGAGGCCGACAAGCAGGACGACATGACCTATGTTCTCGAGTTCACCACCGAGGACGGCAGCACCCAGAGCTTCGAGACCCTGCACTACGAGACCACTCCCATCTCTCTGAAGAGCGTGGACGCAGCTGCTGGCGCTACCCCCATCGCATTCGCTGCTCCTGAGCAGTAAAAATCGGCTCATAACGAAGAAAACGGCAGGTTCATTGAACCTGCCGTTTTCTTATTCTATCAAATTCAGCCCTTCATGGGGACAAAGCCCACGAGGTCCTTCACGACCTCGCCGCCGATGATGAGGCCCACGACCGACGGGACAAAGGCATTCGAGCCGGGAACAGAGCGGCGGATGGTACACTTGCGCTGGGTACCCGGAGGGCAGATGCAGTGGTGTTTGCAGCTGATGGAGTCATCCTCGATGGGAGTCATGACAGGCTCCCTGGAATAAACGACTTTCAGGTGCTTGATGCGGCGCTTGCGGCACTCGGTGCGCATGACCTTGGCCAGCGGGCAGACGGAAGTCTTATAAATATCCGTGACCTCGAAGCGGGTAGGGTCCATCTTGTTGCCTGCACCCATGGAGCAGATGATGGGGACACCCGCCTCCTTGCACTTCATGACCAGCGCAATTTTACCGGTGACAGTGTCGATGGCGTCCACCACGTAGTCGAACTGGCTGAAATCGAAGCTGTCCTGCGTCTCGGGGCCAAAGAAGGTCTTGTAGGTGGTGACCTTGATGTTGGGGTCGATGTCGTGGACGCGCTCTTCGGCCACATCCACCTTGAACCTGCCCACCGTCTTGTGGGTGGCGATGATCTGGCGGTTCAGGTTGGTGAGGCAGACTTTGTCGTCGTCGATCAGGTCGAGAGCTCCCACGCCGCTGCGGGCCAGCGCCTCGACGGTGTAGCCGCCCACGCCGCCCACGCCGAACACGGCTACGCGGGAATCGTGCAGTTTGGTCATTGCTTCCGCGCCCAGCAGCATCTGGGTGCGGGAATACTGGTCTTGCATATCATTTCTCCTTTAGGTTCTGCTTTTTACAGTCACGGGCTTGCCCTCTCAGTCACCTTCGGTGACAGCTCTCCCAAAGGGAGAGCCAGAATGCAGCGGTCAGTCAATAGGCTCTGGCGCGAAGCGCCTGAGAGGGCCAGGCCGCTCCCCTTATCCCTTCGCCACCTGTGTAATGGTGCCGCCTCCGAGGACGACATCGCCCTGATACAGCACGACGGCCTGCCCCGGGGTGGGAGCGCGCTGAGGCTGGTCAAATTCCAGACGGAAGCCGTCCGGCCCCGCCGGGTAGACGGTGGCAGGCTGTTCGGTCTGATGATAACGGGTGCGGGCCGTCACCCGCAGGGGGCCTTTCAGCTCCGGGATGGCGATCCAGTTCACTTCGTTCGCATAGACGATGGTATCGAACAGCTCCGACTCCGGGCCGACCGTGACGGTGTTGGCCTGCATATCCTTGGCGCAGACGTAGACCGGTGCGCCCATGGCGAGGCCCAGGCCCTTCCGCTGGCCGATGGTGTACCTCACAGCGCCGCTGTGGGTGCCTACCTTTCTGCCGCCGACGTCGAGGAAATCGCCCGCCGGGTAGTGCTTTCCGGTGAACTCCTCCATAAAGCGGGCGTAGTCGCCGTCCGGCACGAAGCAGATGTCCTGACTGTCGTGCTTGCGGGCGTTCACGAAGTGCTGCTGCTCGGCGATGGCGCGCACTTCGCTCTTGTGCAGACCACCCAGCGGCAGGCGGACATGAGCCAGCTGCTCCTGCGTGAGGTTGTAGAGCACATAGCTCTGGTCTTTGTTCTCGTCCAGACCCTTTTTGAGCAGCCAGCGGCCCGTGGCCTCGTCCTGCTCCACCCGGGCATAATGGCCCGTGACCACATGATCCAGTCCGTGCGCTTCCGCCCAGCGAAGCAGGTGATCGAACTTCATATATCTGTTGCAGTCGATGCAGGGATTGGGCGTACCGCCGGCCTCGTAGACCCGGATGAATTTATCGATGATCCTTTCCTGAAAGTCTGCCGTAAAATCCAGCACCTCGTAGGGAATATCCATCGCATAGGCCACCTCGGCGGCGTCCTCAATGTCCCGCTCCGAGCAGCAGGTGTGCAGACCCTCGGTGTTCACGGCCTCGTTGCGGGTGAGGCGCATGGTGACGCCGGTGCAGTCGAAACCGTCCCTCTGCATGAGCCATGCCGCCACCGAGCTGTCCACACCGCCGCTCATGGCGATGAGCGCCCCGGGGCGGCGGGAAGTGTTCTGTGTTTCTGTCATTCTGTTCCTCTTCTATTATAACATACTAAAACAGTAGTATAATACTACCGCAGCTTCTTTCTCTTGTCAAGCCGCAGAAAATTTGGCCGCAAAGGCCAGAAGTTCCGCTTTTTTGTTGGGCAGCCGCCCGGTGATGACCTCTTCCAGCAGCGCCTCCAGCGCGCGGCGCAGGCCCGGCCCGGGCGCGACGCCCGCCGCCATCAGATCGCGGCCATTCACGGCCAGCTGGGAGACGCGGCAGCAGGCGCTTTGGGCGGTCAGCGTCTCGGCCTCTTTTTGCAGGGCGGTAAATTCATCCTTTCTTTCCGGTCGAAGAGCGCTCCAAAGGGCAGTCAGCTGCTGCACGGTGTGGAGGCAGTATTTGCCAAGAAGTCGTTTGGCTTGAAGCGGCAGCGCAGGAGTGCGGGGAGCTTTCTCCTTCACAAGGGTTGACACTCCATCTATCACAGCATTGGAGCATTTCAAGCGTTTCAGCGCCTTTCGTGTTCCATCCTCCCCCAGCGGCAGAAGCAGCGCCGCCCAACGGGTGGTCACTTCCTCTCCTCCTGCCGGAAGGGCATCTATGATCTCACGGGCTTCCGACAGGTAGTCGGGCGGCAGTTCCGGCAGGACGAAGGCCAGCACTTCCGGCTCCAGATACACCCCCGGCTTCGGGGCAGACAGGAGCTTGTTCAGCTCTTCTTCGATGCGCTCCACCGACACGCAGTCGAGGTGGGCGGCCAGCTGCTTCGCCGCCGCTTCGGTGGTCTCGTCGATCACAAAACCGAACCGGGCCGCAAAGCGGTAGAGACGCAGGATGCGCAGAGCGTCTTCTTCAAAGCGGCGCAGCGGCTCGCCGACCGCCCGCACCACGCCCCGAGCCAGATCTTCCTGCCCGCCAAAGGGGTCGCACAAGCCCTCTTCGGCGCTGTAGGCCATGGCGTTGATGGTGAAGTCCCGCCGGGCCAGGTCCTCCCGGACGTCGGGTACAAAGGCCACGCTGTCGGGGTGGCGGCCATCGGAATAACTGCCTTCGGTGCGGAAGGTGGTGATCTCGTAGAGCCTGCCGTCCCGCTTCACAGTCACAGTACCATGCTGCAATCCGGTGGGGATGCACTGCTTTTCTCCGAACAGCTCCATCACCTGCTCCGGGCGGGCGGCGGTGCAGAGGTCCCAGTCGTGGGGCGCAAGGCCCAGCAGACTGTCCCGGACACAGCCGCCCACGGCGTAGGCCGCAAAACCTGCCCGGTGCAGCGCGTCCAGCAGGGCGGAGGCGCCGGGTTCTATGGTGATGTTCATTCTTCGGCCTCCTCATATTGCAGGGTGATGCTCTTGCCGTCATAGCCGCACTCTGCCGCCGGGAAGAGGCTCTGCGCCTGGGCCAGCTCTTCTTCCGGGTCGGTGATCATGGGCGAATAGTGGACGAGCCAGAGCCGCTTTGCGCCCGCTTTGGCGGCGAGGGCCGCGCTCTGCCCGAAGGTGCTGTGGCCGTACTGTTTGGCCTGCGCGGCCTGCTCCGGCAGAGCATAGGTGGAATCGCAGAGCAGAAGGTCCGCACCCGCTGCGGCCTTTTCCAATGCCGGACAGGGGGCGGTGTCGCCCGAGAAGACAAAGCTCAGCCCCTGCCGGGCCGGGCCGAGGACGGCTTCCGGCCGGATGACACGGCCACCGTCCAGCGTGATGCTCTCGCCGTGCTGGAGCGTCTTCCACTGCTTTACCGGTACGCCCAATGCCCGCGCCTGTTCGGGTGAGAACCGTCCGGCCCGGGGCAGATCAAGTCGGTAACCCTGACTGACGACACGGTGGCGGGTCGGCACCGGCGTGAGCTTCGCGCCCTGGGGCCAGCCGCCGAATTTTTCGCAGAGCGCCGCCGGGGCGTCCAGCACCTCAGCATAAACCGGGTACGGCAGAGGCCCCGTCAGCACCCGCAGTGCCGCCCAGACTTCGCCGAGCCCCTTCGGCCCGTACAGCGCCAGCGGGCGGGTGCGGCCCTGACAGCCCAGCGTCTGCAGCAGCCCCGGCAGGCCGAAGATGTGGTCGCCGTGGTAATGGGTCAGGCAGACGGCGTCCATCTTCATCAGGTTGACTCCGGCCCGGCGGGCGGCAGTCTGGGTCCCCTCGCCGCAGTCGAACAGGAGGCTGTGTCCTCCGCATTCGGCCACCGCCGCCGTGAGGGCGCGGTCGGGCAGGGGCATGGTGGCCGCTGTACCCAGCAGTGTAATGGTCAGCATAAAGTTTCTCCGTATCACAAAAAATCTCGATGGCTATAGTGTACCACACTCTTCGGCCCGGCACAATCGCACAGCCGCACCCTGACAGGCATAAGATGGCCCAAACCACAAAAGGAGGGGTCTTGTATGCAGCGTCAGCGGCCCGGGCATCGCATTTTGTCGTTCCACCACCGGGGGCTGCTGCTTCTGGCGGCGGCAGTGGCGGTGATGCTCTTTTTTCTCTACGGCTGCGTGGCAGGGGCGGCGTACAGCCCCCGGGGGCGGCTGGTATTCATCCCTCTCGCACAGGTTTCGGGCAGTCGTACGACTCCGCTTTTTCCGCTTTTATCTGGAAGGATCGGAGCTGCCCACCGCATGGTACAATGTGCGGGCCGATATGAAAAACAAGCCCGCTCCCCTGCTGAACCCCGGCACCCTCAAGCCCATGACGGCCAGGGAGCTGGACGGCGTTTTCTGCGATGAGCTGGTACAGCAGGAGCTGGACGACACCGCGGCCTGATGGAGGCCGCCGGCGTGGAGCAGACCAGCGTCTTTGAGGCGGCAGAGCACTGAGCCAGACGGTCATTCCGCAAACAGCAGCCAGCCGCCCTGCAAGGTAACAGGGCGGCTGGCTGCTTCTATTATGCAATTCAGGAGAATGGAGAAGAGAATAGCGTTTTTATGCTTCCGGGGGACGGAAGTGCCGGAGAATCACTCGCCCCGGACGGCCGCGAAGCCTGCCTCGAGGTCGGCGATGATGTCGTCGATGTGCTCGGTGCCGATGGACAGGCGGATGGTGTTCTGGTAGATCTGCTGCTCGGCCAGCTCCGCATCGGTCAGCTGGCTGTGGGTGGTGGAAGCCGGATGGATGACCAGACTCTTGACGTCGGCCACATTTGCCAGCAGAGAGAAGATCTTCAGGTTGTCGATGAACTTGAATGCTTCCTCACGGCCGCCCTTGATGTTGAAGGTGAAGATGGAAGCGCCGCCGTTGGGGAAGTACTTCTCATACAGGGCGTGGTCGGGGTGATCCGGCAGAGAGGGATGGTTGACCTTCTCGACCTGGGGATGGTTGGCCAGGAACTCGACGACCTTCCTGGTGTTCTCCACATGGCGCTCAATGCGCAGGCTCAGGGTCTCGGTACCCTGCAGCAGCAGGAAGGCGTTGAACGGAGAGATGGTAGCGCCGGTATCACGCAGCAGGATGGCGCGGATGTAGGTGACGAAAGCGGCGGGGCCGGCTGCGTCAGCGAAGGACACGCCGTGGTAGCTGGGGTTGGGGGCGGCAATGTTGCCGTACTTTCCGCTGGCCTTCCAGTCGAACTTGCCGCTGTCCACGATGATGCCGCCCAGCGTGGTGCCGTGGCCGCCGATGAACTTGGTAGCGGAGTGGACGACGATGTCAGCGCCATGCTCGATGGGACGGATCAGGTACGGGGTGCCGAAGGTGTTATCAATGACCAGCGGCAGGCCATGCTTGTGAGCGATGGCTGCGATGGCATCAATATCAGGAATATCACTGTTGGGGTTGCCCAGAGTCTCGAGGTAGACAGCCTTGGTGTTGGGCTGGATAGCGTTCTCGACCTCTTCCAGATCGTGCGCGTCCACGAAGGTGGTGGTGACGCCGAACTGGGTCAAAGTGTGCTCCAGCAGGTTGTAGCTGCCGCCGTAGATGGTCTTCTGAGCCACGATGTGGTCGCCGGCCTGAGCCAGCGCCTCGATGGTATAGGTGATGGCAGCTGCACCGGAAGCAGTAGCCAGAGCAGCCACGCCGCCTTCCAGAGCGGCAATGCGCTTCTCGAACACATCCTGGGTGGAGTTGGTCAGACGGCCATAGATGTTGCCGGCGTCGGCCAGACCAAAGCGGTCAGCGGCGTGCTGGCTGTTGCGGAAGACATAGGAAGTGGTCTGGTAGATCGGCACAGCACGGGAATCGGTAGCGGGATCGGCCTGCTCCTGGCCAACGTGAAGCTGCAGGGTCTCAAATTTATAGTTAGACATAGTATTTTTCCTCTCTATCTGTACTCAAAGTATTATTTTTACCCATAAAAATGCCCGGCAGCGTGGGGAGTTTCACCTTTCGTCTGCCGGGCAAAGAAATCGTTCTCAGCTCAGAGCCTTTTGTCTGTCTCGGGCGTCACATTCGCTCGCACATTCGCGGCATAGAGGGCACCGTACAGCTATGGCTCAGAGTTTGTTTCTCAGCCCGGGCGCTGTACATTCGCCCACAGCGGAAGTTGGCGTGCAGAAGACTTTTCCAAATCAGCGTCATTTGAGTACCCTCCTTTCTGAGATTCCCACTTACCTACAAGGCGTGTGGTTTTGTTGTCTGCATTATATTCTCTCATACCCATATTGTCAATAGGTTTAATTGAATTTCTTCCAAAAAAGGTTTTAAGAGTCATTCTTTTGAGAAAAACGCAAAAAGATTGCATTTTGGTCTTGCATTTCACGCAGAATCCGTGTATACTCTTCCCTGCATCTAAATTGCAATCAGGTTGCAGTTTAGGCAACTAAAGCACTTTTCGTCCCTCCGTTTATTTGGGGTAGAGACGTAAAATGGTGTGGCGGCTGCGCGCGCCGGCGCGGGGGAAGAGCGCTTTTGCGCTGGGCTAAGTTCTCTTTTGCGTGCCAAAAGAGAACCAGAAAAGCACCAGCGATTTCGACGCGCTGGACCCACGAGAAAGGGGCTGCTCGCCCCTTTCAGACCCCGAAGGGGAAGTCGAAGTGGAAAAATGCTAGCCGCTTCGCTAAACGCATTTTTCTCACTTCTCCGATTTGCTGCTCCGCAGCTGGTGTTACCTCTCTGCTGACGGTAAAGTTCTGCTAAAGCCTGAAATCTTCGGCGAAGCCGTAAAACGGCGGAGAGCGAAAATGCGGTTAAGAGATCTTCGTGCGAATGCACGAATCTCCAGCATTTTTGCTTGGAGCCCACTTCTTCGGAATTGTTAAGGGCGAGCAGCCCTTAACTCGTTGCGGGGAGAGTGGAGTCCAGAGGTAGGGAGGGGGGATTCGAAACACCCCTCCCTACCTCTGGCCCGCGCGGAGCGCAAAGCCATTTGACCGAAAGAGAGAACCAAATCCGCGCCACCAGCGCGAGAACAAGCCTTATCTACTATCACGAGGTATCAAACAATGGAACTTTTTCTGGATGTACTGAGCGAAACTCTGGTGGACACCGCCAAGATGCTCCCCTTCCTGTTTTTAGCCTATCTCTTTATTGAATATGTCGAGACCCGCCACGGTGAGCGCATCGAGACCCTGCTGGCGGGCGGCGGCCGCTGGGGCGCGGTGCCGGGCGCGGTGCTGGGCTGTGTGCCGCAGTGCGGCTTCTCGGCCATCGCCTCCAACTTCTACGCCTCCCGCGTCATCACGCTGGGTACGCTGATGGCCGTCTATCTCGCCACCAGCGACGAGGCTATCCCCCTGCTGGTGTCCATGCCCGCCTACTGGGATAAGCTGATCCTGCTGATGGTCATCAAAGTCGTGTACGCTGTCTTCGTGGGCTTTCTGCTGGATTTCGTCCTCCGCAAGGCCCTGCCCCGCAGCCTGCGCGGCGGCTACACCGGCCACGCCGACGAGGTGGACTGCCACGAGGAGCACAGCGACGAAGAGGGCCATCCCCAGCCCATCTGGAAGGCCGCGCTCCGCCACACCCTCGAGATCTTTGTCTTTATCTTCGTGTTCAGCCTCGTGTTCGGCCTCATCGTCGAGGGCGTCGGCGAGGATGTCTTCGCCTCGGTGCTGGGCCGGATGGGCTTCTTCCAGCCGGTGGTGGCCGCACTGGTGGGCCTTGTCCCCAACTGTGCCGCCAGCGTCCTGATGACCCAGCTCTACGTCGAGGGCGCACTCCGCTTCTCGAGCCTCGTGGCCGGTCTCTGCACCGGCGCGGGCGTGGGTCTCGCTGTGCTGTGGCGGGTGAATCCCTCCTGGAAGCAGAATCTCTTCATCACCGGCCTGACCTGGGCCTGCGGCGCCGCTGTGGGCGTGGGCATCCAAATCGTGGTAGCATTTATCGCCTGATTTTTCCATTTTAACATCCGCATTTCTTCTTCAACAGAGGGATGCGGATGTTTTTATTTTATCGTAAAAAACAGCTTTCTTGTAAACGACCTTGCCCTCTCCGTCTGCTGCGCAGCCACCTCTCCCAAAGGGAGAGGCTTTCGCTGTTGATATTCTTGAGACAAAGCCTCCATTTTGTGATATACTCAGCTTATCTATAGATATAAGGAGAACACCATGCAATATAAAATTCTCGCAAGCGATTACGACAACACCCTCGTCCCCTTCGGGGAAAACCAGCCCCGTCCGGCCATGGTCAAGGCCGTGAAGAAGCTTCAGGCCGCCGGGGGAAAATTCGTGCTCAGCACAGGCCGGGCCTGGTCAGCCATCAACCGGAAAGGCCAGCTGGGCGGCATCCGGTTCGACTATGCCATCACCTGCAACGGTGCCTGCGTCGTGGACATGAACGGCACCATCGTGGCAGAGCACCCCATGACCAGTGAAGAGATGTACGCGCTGGTGGATTTCTGTGAGGACTACAACTACCCCCTGCAATTTGACTTCAAGGATGCATCCTACGCTTACTGCGAGTATGACATCCTCCACAAGTACTACGAGCAGATGAACAGCGTCGGTCTGGACTGCGTGGACGGCGAAGACCAGGACCGCCACCTCATCGATATGCCTCACGCGGCGTTCTGCATCTTCCCCGAGGGGGCGCTGGAGCGGTTCCACGAAAAGTACGGCCACCTCGGCCTTCACTTCATGCAGGTGGGCGGCCAGCTGCCCGACGGCTCCCACTTCTATGACATCGTGCGGGGCGGGATCGACAAGGGCGCGGGCCTCGCAGACCTCTGCGAGAAGATGGGCCTCTCCCTCGCCGAAGCTGTGGCGGCAGGCGACTCCGCCAATGATGTGGGGATGCTGAAAGCAGCCGGCCTCGGCTGCTGCATGTCCAACGGCACCGACGAAGCCAAAGCCGCCGCTGACCGCGTCATCGGCGATGTGCGGGAAGACGGACTTGCTGCCCTTATTGAAGAGCTGTGGTTCGACGGCCCGAAGGCGGAGCCCTCCGACCGCAGCTTCGGCTCTGCATGGGAGACGATGGAACGATGAGCTTCGCACCCGTTTACTCTGAAAACAGCCGCGCCCTCATCCTCGGCACATGGCCCAGCCCCAAAAGCCGGGAGATGGCCTTCTACTACGGCCACCCGCAGAACCGTTTCTGGCCCATGATGGCGGCCCTCACCGGCGAGCCTGTCCCCGCCCGGGAGGACATCGAGGCCAAAAAGGGCATCATCCTCCGCCATGGCCTCGCCCTGTGGGACACGCTGGAAAGCTGCACCATCACCGGCGCGTCGGACGCCTCTATCCGGGACGTGGTGCCGAACGACATTGCATCTCTTTTAGCAAAAGCGCCCATTGAGGCAGTGTTCTGCAACGGGGCCACGGCCTACCGCATTTATACAAAGTATCTGCTGCCGGTCTCCGGCATCCCGGCGGTCAAGCTGCCCAGCACCAGCCCCGCCAACGCCGCCTGCCGCCCCGAAACCCTGCGCGAGGTCTGGGGCGAGGCCCTCAAAGATTATATAACCGTTTCCAACCTGTAAATTATTCATGAAACACTTGCGTTTTGTGGATAAAAGGATTTATTATGGAAGAGTGCAAGGGGCGGTGCGCCCCTTCGGGAAAGGAGAAAATGCATGAGCAAAGTTATCCGCACCCAAAAGCCCAGCGTCCTGCCGTGGTATGCGGCGGCGCTGGTGTTCGCGGTGCTGTGCGCGGCGCTGCCAGCATATAAGCTGTGGGCGCTGCTGCTAGCGCTGGGCGGCGCAGCCGTGATGTTCGGCGCGGCAAAGAAGGTCTGCCCGCCCCGGGTGGTGGAGCATGAAGTGCCTTTCCACACCGGCAGCGGCGATGTGGACGAGATGCTGGCCGACATCCAGCAGAAGCTGGACGCCCTCCACGCGCTGAACGAGGCCCTGCCCGACCCGGAGCTTTCCGCCGCCATGACCCGGATGGAAAAGGCAGGCCGCTCCATCGTGGAGACGGTGGAGGCCAGCCCCGCCAAGGCAAAGCAGGTACGCCGCTTTGCGAACTACTATCTGCCCGACGCGGTGAACGTACTGGAGCAGTACGCAAAACTCGCCCGCCAGGGCGTGCGGGGCGAAAATGCCGCTTCGATTCGGGCAGAGGTGGAGCGGAACGCAGCTTCCATCGCCACTGCATTCGAAAACCAGCTGGATGCACTGTATGCCGCTGAAAGCATGGACCTCTCGGCGGATCTGACGGTGCTCCAAAATATGATGAAGGGGCAGGGGCTGAGTTGAAACTGGCTTGCCCTCTCAGGCGCTGACGCGCCAGCTCTCCCAAAGGGAGAGCCTCTGGTGGAAACCTGCAGCATACCGGCCCCCGGAAAAGCCTCTCCCTCTGGGAGAGGTGGCAATGCGAAGCATTGACGGAGAGGGCAAGGCCGTGTATCGATTTGGAAAGGAAGGAATCTCTCATGGCTGATAATACGTTCAATTTTGACTTAGACACACCCGCTGTTCCCACCCTGACCCTCGACCCGGTGGAAGCACCTGCCGCCGAGGAGAAGCAGCCCGAACCCGCTGCGGCCCCCGAGGCCGAACAGGTCAAGCTCAGCCCCGAGGAGCAGGCGATGGTGGACGCCTTCGCTCAGAAGATCGACATCACCAACAGCCAGCAGGTGCTGCAGTACGGCTCCGCCTGCCAGAAGAAGATCGGCGACTTCTCCGAGACGGCACTTTCCAAAGTGTCCACCAAAGACCTCGGCGAGGTGGGCGGCATGATCACCGACCTTATCGGGGAGCTGAAGAGCTTTGACGCCGCCGAAGAGGAAAAGGGCATCCTCGGCTTCTTCAAGAAAAAGGGCAGCCAGCTCGACAACATGAAGACCAAGTACAGCAAAGCGGAAACGAACGTCGAGACCATCCAGTCCGCCCTCGAAAAGCATCAGGTGCAGCTGCTCAAGGATATTGCGATGCTGGACAAGATGTATGAGCTGAACATGGCCTATTTCAAAGAGCTGAGCATGTATATCCTCGCGGGCAAGAAGAAGCTGGCCGACTTCCGCGCCCACGAGCTGCAGCAGGCAATGGACAAGGCAAAGGCTTCCGGCCTGCCTGAGGACGCACAGGCCGCACGCGATCTGGCCGACCAGTGCGAGCGCTTTGAGAAAAAGCTCTACGACCTTGAGCTGACCCGCACCATCAGCCTGCAGATGGGTCCCCAGATCCGGCTTTTGCAGAACAATAACTCCATGATGGCCGAGAAGATACAGTCCACCATCGTCAACACCATCCCCCTGTGGAAGAACCAGATGGTGCTGGCACTGGGTCTGGCCCACAGCCAGCAGGCTATGCAGGCCGAGCGTGCCGTCACCGACATGACCAACGAGCTGCTGAAAAAGAACGCCGACGCCCTCAAAATGGGTACCATCGAGACGGCCAGGGAGTCCCAGCGCGGTGTCGTGGACATCGAGACCCTGCAGCAGACCAACAAGAGCCTCATCGAGACGCTGGACGAGCTGAACAAGATCCAGAGCGAGGGCCGCGCAAAGCGTGCCGCTGCCGAGCAGGAGCTCACCCGCATCGAAGACGAGCTGAAACAGAAGATGATGGAGATCCGGAGCTGAAATGGCAAACGCAGATTTTTCCAGACAACAGAATCACCCCACCGGCGGCTTTGACGCTTCCAGCTATCGCGCCGCAGCGCCCGCCGAGGAGGAAGTGCGGCTGACGCCCTTCCAGCAGAAGCTGGCAGGCCTCGAAAAGACCCTGCCCGCCGCGCTGAGCAAGCAGGCCGTGGCCGTGGCGCTTTGCATCGTGGTGATGCTGGCCTGCTTTTTCGGCTTTGGCGGAGCGAAGCTCCGGGCAAAGTACGACACGGTGAAGAACGGGTTCACCACCGGCGTGGCCGCAGACAGCGGCTATGCCCTGAATGAGGAATTGACCACACGGCTCAACACGGCCGCCAACATCATCACCACCGCGTCCAACACACTGGGTGCAGACAGCACCGAGGTGCAGACGGCACAGGCTGCGCTGGACTCTTTTTCCGCCTGCCTCGGGGCGGTGCAGTCCGATGGCAGGATCCACGCACCGGACTCTCTGAGTATTTACACCGGCGGCAGGATGCATATGCTCTACCAGTCGAACGAGACGCTTGGCACAGCCATCAGCCAGCTCTATGCAAAATTGCAGGAGCAGGCCGCAGACCCCATGAAGATGGGCGCGGTGCAGGGGCAGTACAGCCAGTTCAACAGTGCGCAGACCATCATCAGCAACCTGCATTATAACGATGCGGTCCAGAGTTACCAGAAAGACGTCGGCGGCTTCCCGGCCAGCGTGCTGGGCAAGCTGTTCGGCATACAGGAGGTTGAACTTTTCGCATGAAGACGATGAAAACACTTTCCCGTCGCATTGCGGCACTGCTTCTTGTCGTGACCGTCGGCATCACGGCGCTGGCACCGGCGGCTTCGGCTGCCAGCATCCAGCTGCCCAGCCTGCCGAAAGATCAATGCGTGGTGGACGACGCCGGTGTGCTGAGCGACAGCACCACCTCGGAGCTCAAGACCCTCAACGCACAGCTCTCTTCCAGCTGCGACGGCGCACAGATCGGCGTGCTGACCGTGGACTACACCGGCAGCGCCACCACCGAGGACTACGCTGCTGAAGCCTTTAACACCTGGGGCATCAGCAGTTCCGGCAAGAACAACGGCGTACTCATCCTGCTGGTAATGCAGTCGGACCAGTACGCCGACGGCGACTACTATCTGACCTACGGCGACGGCTTCCGCAGCACCCTGCTGGCCGATCAGGCAAGCTCCCTCGTGCAGACCATGGAGGACGATTTCGCCGCCAAGAAGTACGATGCCGCCGTCCTCACCTGCGCCACCAATGTGGCCAATACCATCGCAGAGGTGTACGGGGTCACTCTGAGCGGCGGGACCATCTATTCCGACGGCTCTGACACCCAGACCACCCGGCCCTCTGTCGAGCCTGTCCCGCCCCAGAAGCACTACTCCATCTGGGAAGGCTTTATCGGCGGCATTTTCTCCATGCTTGCTTATATCATCCTGTTCATCGCAGTTTTCTTTATCTTTATCACCCCTCTCGGCCACTCCTTCGGCTGGTTCTGGGGGCCGTTTGGCTGGTTCGGCGCACGGCGTTGGCACAGAGGCCCGCGCCCTCCCCGCGGCCCTTACGATGACTTCGGCCCCGGCGGTGGTTTCTATGGCGGCCCTCGCGGCCCGAGAGGCCCCCGGGGGCCTCGTCCTCCCCGGGGCGGCGGCTTCGGTGGAAGCGGCTTTGGCGGTATGGGCGGCGGCTCCGGTTTTGGCGGAGCCGGGCGCGGCGGCGGCAGCTTTGGCGGCGGTCGTTCCGGCGGCTTCGGCGGCATGGGAGGCGGCAGCAGCCACGGCGGCGGAGCCGGACGCGGACGCTGATAGTATGACAAAAGGGAAGCCCCATCTGACGGTGGGGCTTCCCTTTTGTCTATTTTGTTATTTGATGCAGCTCGAGCAGGGGCTGTAGCCTGCGGCCACGGCCTCATCATAGCTGGAGAAGAGGATCTGGTTCTTCTCCGCCGGGAGATTCGGGCAGCTGGGCAGATGGAACTTTTTGCTGTTCACGTTGCCGATGTACGCCTGCTGGGCCGTGCTGGACACTGCCGGGTCGGTGGGGTTCAGCTCAGCGTCGGTGGCGAAATGTTCGGTGGCCACCGTGTAGTTCCGGCCGTCACTGGAAACGGTGATCGTCCCCAGCAGGTCGGTGCGGTAGACGTCCACACCGGCGTCCCGCAGGATGCTCAGGGTCTCCTCGTGGGGGTGGCCGTACTTGTTGTTGACCCCGCAGGAGATGATGCCCATTTCGGGCAGGACAGCGTTCAGGAAGACGTAGCTGGTGGAGGTGCTGGAGCCGTGGTGGCCCACCTGTAAGACATCCACCTTGAGGTTCGCGCCGCTGTTCACGAGGTCGCGCTCGGCGTCGGCCTCCATATCACCGGTGAGCAGGAAGCTCGTCGCGCCGTAGTCGATGCGCAGGACGATGGAGGTATCGTTGGTGTCATCGTACTGCGCTACCGGGCCAAGCATGGTCACAGTGGCGCTGCCCAGCGCCCACTGGGTGCCTGCGGCAGGTACTTCGACCTGTAAGTTCTGCTGCTGGGTGTACTTGACGAAATCCTTGAAGCACTTGGTGGAGGCTTCCGTCACGGGGCTGTAGACGTGGCAGGCCGGGAAATAGGCCAGCGCAGCGGCCAGACCGCCCACATGGTCTTCGTGGGCATGGGAGCAGAAGACATACTCCAGCTGCTCGACCCCCTGACTCTGCAGGTAGGAGACCACCAGACTGCCGTCGTCCACATTGCCGCCGTCGTAGAGCATGAACTGTCCGTCGCACTCCACCAGCACGCTCAGCGCCTGCCCCACGTCGATGAAGTGCATCTGGAAGGCGGCGTCCTGCCCGTCGGAAGGCGTCGTTCCGGTCTGAGAAGCTGCCGGGTTCGGCATGACGTCGCCGCTGCCTCCCGGGACGATGGAAGAGGTTTCACAGCCCACGAGGCCCAGCGCAAGGGCTGCGGCCAGCGCCAGCGCAGCGAGGCGGCTCATGAGCGTTTGAGCGTTCACTTTTTCTTTTTTGAAGTTTTCCACGATGTATTCTCTTTCTGTTGATTGCTTTTCGGTTTATGCGCAGGAGCCGAATGGGGCGCAAAACGTGCGCCGGGGCTGGGCTGACGGCCTGCCGGGCTGCGGCCCGCCGGGGCGGCGGAGCGGCTCTGGGGCTTGCCGCCCTTGCCTCTGGGCCGGACGGTGTAGGTGCCGTCGCCGTGGATGGTCACATCGGCGGCCTCGGCTCTGCGGGCCGAGCGCTGGACCGCAATGCGGCCCTCAGCGGGAACCAGCAGGGGGATGAGGTCTTCGCGGTGGGTCATTTTCAGCGCCTTGATGACCTTTTCGGCGTTGCGGGGCTCATAATACTGGAGCAGGGCGCGCTGAAGCGCCTTGCCCTCAGCGGTCTTTTCCACAAACACCGGCTTCAAAGTATAGGGGTCGAGGCCGGTGTAGAACATACAGGTGCTCACGGTGCCGGGCGTGGGATAAAAATCCTGCACCTGCTCGGGGCGCATATGGTTCTTGTAGAGGTATTCGGCCAGATAGACGGCATCCTTGAGGGTGCTGCCCGGGTGGCTGGACATGAGATACGGCACGAGGTACTGCTTTTTTCCTGCCTTCCTGCTCAGCTCGTAGAACTTATCCTTGAACTTGTTGAAGGTCTCGATGGGCGGCTTGCCCATGTAGGCGAGGGTGTTGGGGGCGCAGTGCTCCGGCGCGACTTTCAGCTGGCCGGAAACGTGGTACTCCACCAGCTCCTTAAAGAAGGTGTCATCGGGGTCGGCCATCAGGTAATCGAAGCGGATGCCGCTGCGGATGAACACCTTCTTGACGCCGGGCAGCTCCCGGACGCGGCGGAGGATTTTCAGGTAATCGCTGTGGTCCACGATCATGTGGGAGCAGGTGGTGGGGGCGAGGCAGTGCTTGCCGCCGTTGCACATCCCCCGCAGCATCTGCTCGCGGCAGGATGGGAAACGGAAGTTGGCGGTGGGGCCGCCGATGTCGTGGATGTAGCCCTTGAAATCCGGCTCGTGGGTCATCCGCTCTGCTTCGGCCACGATGCTGTCGGCGCTGCGGCTGGTGACGCGTCGGCCCTGATGCAGCTGGATGGCGCAGAAGTTGCAGCCGCCGAAGCAGCCGCGGTTCTGGATGATGGAGAACTGCACCTCCCGGATGGCAGGCACACCGCCCATGGCCTCGTAGATGGGGTGGCAGCGGCGGGTGTAGGGCAGGGCGTAGACCTTATCCAGCTCCCAGCGGACGAGGGGCTTTGCGGGGATGTTCTGCACGAGGTACTTCTCGCTCTGCTTCTGGACGATGATATTGCCGCTGACGACGTCCTGATTGTCCATCTGGATGCGGCAGGCTTTCGCATAAGCCACCTTATCGGAGGCGACCTTCTTAAAGCCCGCGCACTCCACATACCGCTCGGGCAGGTGGTCGAAGTCGGTCAGGTAGCAGGTGCCGTCCACATCGGTGATGCTCTCCACCGGCTCCCCTGCCGCCAGGCGGCGGGCGATCTCCACGGTCTGGTGTTCCCCCATGCCGAAGCTGATGATGTCCGCGCCAGAGTCCTCGGCGATGCTGGGCAGAACGGTGTCCAGCCAGTAGTCGTAGTGAGCAAAGCGGCGGAGCGATGCTTCCAGACCGCCCAGAATGACGGGCAGGTCAGGGTATGCCTGCTTGGCAAGTCTGGTGTAGACGGTGGCGCTGCGGTCGGGCCGTGCGCCGCCCCTGCCGCCGGGCGAATACTCGTCCTCCGCGCGGGGGATCTTTGCGACGGAATAGTGACTCACCATGCTGTCCACGTTGCCGCCGCCGATGAAGAAGCCGTACTTCGGCTTTCCGAACCGCTTGAAGTCCTCGCAGTCGGTGTAGCGGGGCTGGGCCAGCACGCCCACCTTGTAGCCCTCGGCTTCCAGCAGGCGGCTGATGATGGCGGTGCCAAAGCTGGGGTGGTCCACATAGGCGTCGCCGCCCACCACCACGAAGTCCAGCCGGTCCCATCCCCGGGCCTCCATGTCGGTCCGGCTGATGGGGAGAAATTCGGTGTAATGCTCCATAGTTATCCTTTTTCTTTCATGATGCCTGCCCTATCCAGCAGGGCTCTATTGCTCCCGAGATCAAACATTCTATTCATCCGGCGTGAGCCTGTCCGGTACGCCAGCGGCTTCCCTAGTAGGGAAGCCGGCAAAGCCGTCCGGCTTTGACTGAGAGGTTATTCATCCGGCTGATTCATCTGCATTTCCAGCCACTGCTGGCGGCTGATGAGGACAGCGCGGGGCTTTGCGCCCTCGTAGGGGCCGATGATGCCCTTTTCTTCCATCTCGTCCATGATGCGGGCGGCGCGGGCATAACCCAGCTTGCAGCGGCGCTGCAGCAGGCTGGTGGACGCCTGGCCGGCGTCGATGACCACCTCCACGGCCTGCTTGAGCATCGGGTCACTGCCGCCCTCCTCGTCGGAGTCGGCAGAGCTGCTGCCCTTCTTGCCGTCCTGGATGGCGTGTTTTTCCATGGCCTCTATCATGGCTTCGTCGTACTGGACGGTGGCGCTCTTCTTGATGAAGTCCAGCACACGGCTGATCTCCTCATCCCGCACAAAGGTACCCTGGATACGGGTGGGCTTGGGTGCGCCCACGGGCATGAAGAGCATATCGCCCATGCCCAGCAGCTTTTCGGCACCGGCACCGTCGAGGATGGTGCGGCTGTCCACCTGACTGGACACGGCGAAGGCGATGCGGCTGGGGATGTTGGCCTTGATGAGGCCGGTGATGACGTCCACGCTGGGGCGCTGGGTCGCCACGATGAGGTGCATACCGGCGGCGCGGGCCTTCTGGGCGATGCGGCAGATGGAGTCCTCGACATCCTTGCCGACGACCATCATCAGATCGGCCAGCTCGTCGATGATGATGGCGATATAGGGCATCTTCTCGAGGTCCGGGTCCGCTGCAGCCAGCTTATTGAAGGACTTGATGTCGCGGACGTTGTTCTCCGCGAAGAGGTGGTAGCGGCGCTCCATCTCCTGCACTGCGCCGCCCAGTGCGCCGGCCGCCTTGCGGGGCTCGGTGACGACGGGCATCAGCAGGTGGGGGATGCCGTTGTACTCAGCCAGCTCGACGACCTTGGGGTCGATGAGCAGGAGCTTGACGTCCTCGGGGCTGGAGCGGAACAGCAGGCTCATGATGATGCTGTTGACACAGACCGATTTACCGCTGCCGGTGCTGCCCGCGATGAGCAGATGGGGCATCTTGCACAGGTCGGCCACCTGGGCCACGCCGGCGATGTCCTTGCCCAGCGCAATGCCCATCGGCGAGGTCATCCGCAAAAAGCTCTGGCTCTCGAAGACGCTGCGGATGTAGACCGGCGTTTTCTTATGGTTCGGCACCTCGATGCCCACGGCAGGCTTGCCGGGGATGGGTGCCTCCATGCGGACATCGGCCACCGCCAGGTTCAGGGCGATGTCGTCCGCCAGCGAAGTGATGCGGCTTATCTTGACGCCCGCCATGGGCTGGACTTCATACCGGGTGACCGACGGGCCGCGGGAAATATCCAGCACACGGGTGCGGACGCCGAAGCTTTCCAGTGTGTCCACCAGCTTCTGGGCGTTGGCTTTCAGCTCGTCTTCCGCGCCGGAGTCGCTTTCCTCCGGGGCGCGCTCGAACAGCTCGATGGACGGGTACTGATACTGGAAGCTCTCCTCCGTCTCCGCCTCTTCGGCGGGGGCGTTCGCGGCCTGCTCCTCGGAGACAGCAGGCTTTTCCATGGCGGCTGCCACCAGCGTGTTGAGGTCTTTTTCCTCCACCGGGTCGCTGGTGATGCTGATCCAGCCGTCCTCATCCGGCTCAGAGCGGAACGCCACCGCATTCTCGGCGCTGACCGGCTGCGGGGCCGGTTCCGGAGTCGGGGTCAAATCATAGAGCGGGATGCCGAAGGAAAGCGGCGGCTCAGGCGCGGGCTGCTGTTCCGGCTCTTCTGCCGAGGCGGCGGGCGTGACGGTGGGCGTCACCGTCGGCTCGGGCTGGGCCGTGAAGAAGTCCTCGGCGGCGGTATCCACGGCGTCCGGGACGATGGGCGTCACGGTGGGGCGGATGGGCGCACGGCGGAGCGGGTCCATGCCGAAGGTGCCGCCGGGGCCGAGGATGATGGGCTCGATGGGCTCACTGCCGCCCTTGGTGACGGTGGTATGGTCAGGGCCTAAATCAATATCAAAGGGCGCACGAGGCCGGGACTTTTCCACCTGTACGGGGGCAGGCTCGGGCTGAGGCGGGGTCTGCGCTTCCGGTGCGGGCGCAGGGGCAGGCTCTGCCTGTTCGCCGCCCTGCATCACCTGATGGCCCCAGTGGAAGACGCCAGCCAGCCAGCCGGGAGGCTGGATATGGAAGGCGGGCGCGGCAGGCTCTTCGCCGCCGCAGCAGTCCTCGCCTTCGCCCGCTTCGTCTTCCGGCAGGTCGTCGTCATAGGCCTCGTATTTCTCCGCCTCGGCCTCCCCGGCGGCGCGTTCTGCCAGACGCTCGGCCCGGCGGGCGGCATTCTGCTCGTGGACGGCAAGGCCCTTTTCGTGGACGCTGCCGCCCACGTTGCAGAGCCACTGCCAGCACTCGGCGGGCGTAACGTCAAAAATGTACAGGCTGGCGCAGGCCGCCAGCGCCGCCATGACCAGATTGGCGGCGGGTCTGCCGCAGAGCAGCAGGAGCGTCCCGCCCAGCACAGCGCCCAGCGCACCGCCCGAGAGCCATGCGCTCATCCCATTATGATAACAGGCGGCGGTCATCTGCGCGGCGGTCTGGTCGGTGGGGATGTCAGAAAAGACGATGACCGTGCCGCTGGCGAAGATGAGCCCCAGCGCCAGCTTTGCGATGTGGGGCAGCAGGTCTTCGCCCCGGGTGTAGAGGATGGCCAGATAGCACAGCGCTGCACCCAGCACGAAGCTTCCGCAGCCGAACACGCCGAACAGGACATCGTGCATCGTGCGCCAGGCCGAGCTGCCCGGCACGAAAGCCAGCGCCATGAGCACCAGCCCCGCAAACAGGGTGATGAGCCCCGCGGGCATCCGGTCCTGTGTCCGGTTCTTGCGGCGCGAGGCTGTGCTGCGCCCGGAGGTCTTGCGTTTTCTCTTTGCCATGTTTCCTAAAACCCGTTCCTTATTTTATATCATGAAGCAGGGCGCGCCCAGGGCGGCTCTGTCGGTGACGATGGAAGAATTCCGATACTACTCGATTCTTTCATTGTACCACGGGAAAAGTCAAATGGCAATTTATTTCCCCTCGATTTCTCGGTAGAGCCATGCCAGCGCATCCGACAGCCCGCCCAGCTCGTCGATGAGCTTTTCCCGCACGGCTTTTCGGCCATCCAGCACGGTGCCCACGTCCATGACCAGCTCGCCCGTGCGCATCATCAGCTCGGTGTACCGCTTCTCCGAGATGCCGCTGTGGGACGCCACGAAGCCGGTGATGCGCTCCTGCATCTGCTCGAACCAGCGCATGGTCTGCGGCACGCCCAGGATCATACCGGAATGGCGGACGGGGTGGACCGTCATGGTGGCGGTAGGCACGATGAAGCTCCGCTGGGCGCTGACGGCCAGCGGGATGCCGATGGAGTGGCCGCCGCCCAGCACCACCGCCGCACTGGGCTTGGAGATGCTGGCGATGAGCTCCGCCAGCGCAAGCCCCGCCTCCACATCCCCGCCCACCGTGTTGAGCAGGACCAGCAGGCCCTCGATGGCGGGGTCCTCCTGCACGGCCACCAGCTGGGGGATGACGTGCTCATATTTTGTGGTCTTCTGGCCCTGGGGCGCTTCCACATGGCCCTCCACCTGCCCGATGACCGTCAGGCAGTGGATGGCGTGAGCTCCCCGGGTGCGGTAAACGCTGCCCATATCCTCGATCTGCTCTTTTTCCAGCCGCTGCTGCTCCACGGGGACGTTCTTCTCTTCCTGTGACATTCTGCGCATCCTCCTTTTTGCTTCATTTCAGCTTGTCCGGCATTCCTGCCGGTTATACTTCGGCAAAGATTTCTTTTCTTTCTCAAAAAAATGTGCCAAATGGTTTGACATTCTCTCTTCGCGCTGTATACTTTATACTAGAGATAAGATTGTCAAATATGTATCATTATTGTACAAGAAAGTACAAATCTTTTGCCGGAGCGCCCTGCCGCTGCGCACCTCTCCCCGGCAATGCTGCGGATAAAAAGAAAGGAGCCCCCCCTATGAACACTCCCGGCAAAGCTTCTCTGCCCGTCATCAAGCGCCTGCCCAAATACTATCGCTACCTGCGCACCCTGAAGAACGACGGCATCACCAGCATCTCGTCCCGTGAGCTGGCCGCCCAGATGGGTACCACTGCCTCTCAGGTGCGGCAGGACTTCAACTGCATCGGCGACGTGAATGGCCGTCAGGGCATCGGCTACTCGGTGGAGAACCTGCTGAGCATCCTTGAGCATCTGCTCTTTGGCAACGGCGACCTCCTGCCCACCATCCTCATCGGCTGCGGCCGTCTGGGCAAGGCTGTGAGCCGCTTCATCACCACCGATACCAACGGCTACAAGCTCATCGCCGCCTTCGACAACGCCCCCGACGAGGTGGGCAAAGAGATCAACGGCATCCGGATTTTACACATCGACGAGCTGGAAGCTTTCTGCGCCGAGCACCACCCCGAGGTGGCTGTGCTCTGTCTGCCCCGCAGCGGCGCAGAGGAGATCAGCGGCCGTCTGGTGGCTCTGGGCATTCAGGGCTTCTGGAACTTCTCCCACTACGATCTGTCTGTCTCCTACCCCGACGTGGTGGTGGAGAACGTCCACCTCGGCGACAGCCTGATGAGCCTGGGCTACCGGCTGCGCAATCAGGACTGAGCAGATACTATCGATAATACCGGCCCTCTCCGTCAGGCTTTGGCTGAGAGAGTCCTTTCATGAGGAGACTTTTTCGACATGGCAAAGCTTTATTTCCGTTACGGCGCAATGAACAGCGGCAAGAGCACCGCGCTGATGCAGGTGGCCCACAACTACGAGGAGCAGGGGATGCGGGTGCTCATCCTCAAGCCGAAGGTGGACACCAAGGGCAGCGGCGACCTCGTGAGCCGTCTGGGCGTCCGCCGCCCTGCCGATCTGCTGGTGCCGCCGGACATGGACCTGGTGGAGGCCGTCCGGGCCGCCGGCAGCGAGGGCCGGCCTCTGGCCTGTGTGCTCTGTGACGAGAGCCAGTTCCTCACCGCAGAGCAGGCCGAGCAGCTGTTCATGGTGACGGTAGAGCTGAACATCCCCGTCATCTGCTACGGCCTGCGCTCCGACTTCTCCCTCAAGGGCTTCCCCGGCTCCACCCGGCTTCTGGAGCTGGCCCATACCATCGAGGAGATGAAGACCATCTGCACCTGCGGCCGCAAGGCCACCTGCAACTGCCGCAAGGTCAACGGCCGCTTCGTCTTTGAGGGCGAACAGGTAGCCATCGACCTTGAGAACGACGTCCAGTACGTCAGCATGTGTCCCCAGTGCTATTTCCGGGAGCGCAGCGCCTTCTACGCCGCCCGCCGGTGACTCTTTTTCCTGATTTTATGCCGTCCGCACGCCGGGCGGCATTTTTGTATCTTTTCTGCATCCGTGATATATCAGTCGGAGCCTGATTCGCGCGTTTTTTGCGCTATTGATATATCAGCTCGGGGCCGGAACTTTCTGTTATCGTTGCTTTTAATGTATACAACGCTCTTTCAACAAATTCTGCCCCGGCTACAAAATTCTTGCAATTCAGGCCAATCTTCTTCTGTTGCATCCCAGTTTTCTATGCAAATCGTTGAAGTATACAAGTTGCACAGTTTTTCGGTCCAAGTTTATTCATTCTGGCAATGACGTCAAAACCGGGCAAAAAATAAGCGCAATATTTGTACGTTTTCTGCCGCTATCACTACAATTTGCATCTTTCTTTTTTTTCTTGCCTTTGGTATCATATTTGTATACAACGGATGCTTTGCAGAGGCGTCCATGCAAGAAGATGTTTTCTACATAGGAGGAGAACGAAAATGAGCAAGGCAATTTCTCGTCGTGACTTTCTGAAGGTCTCTGGCGCTGTGGGTGCTGCCGGCCTGCTGGCCGCCTGCGGCGGCTCCGGCAACGCTGGTTCTACCGCCACTTCCACCGCCGCTTCTTCCGCCGCCGCTTCCGTGGCCGGCCTGTCTTCTGACCCCGTCACCCTGACCATGAGCTGGTGGGGCGGCGAGTCCCGTCACAACGCTTATCAGGAGGCCATCAAGGCTTTCTCTGCTGAGCACAGCACCATCACCGTCAACCCCACCTTCGCTGCATGGTCCGGCTGGGAGGACACCATGTCCACCAAGTTCGCTGGCGGTGTCGCTGAGGATGTCTGCCAGATCAACTGGAACTGGCTGTACAACTACTCCAAGAACGGCCAGACCTTCATCGACCTGAACAGCGTCTCCGAGTACCTCGACCTGACCCAGTGGGATGAGGCCAAGCTGGCTGCCTGCAACGTGGCAAACTCTCAGCAGTGCGTGCCCGTGGCTATGACCGGCCGTATCTTCTACTGGAACAAGACCACCTTCGACAAGGCCGGCATCTCCTTCCCCACCACTCTGGACGAGCTGATGGCTGCCGGCAAGACCTTCCAGGAGAAGCTGGGCGATGACTACTATCCCCTGCACCTGGGCGCATACGACCGTATGATCCTGATGGTGTTCTACCTCGAGAGCAAGTACGGCAAGGACTGGGCAGACCCCGCCACCTCCACCCTGAACTACGATGCCGACCAGATCGCTGAGGGCATCGACTTCATCAAGAGCCTGGTCGAGGGCCACGTCATCATGAGCCTGCCCACCTACTACGGCTCCAACGGCGACAACGCCGCTCACCAGTCCACCGAGTGGATCACCGGCAAGCTGGCCGGCTGCTTCGAGTGGGACTCCTCCGCCACCAAGTACGCTGACGCTCTGGACGAGGAGAACAAGGCTGGCTTCACCGTGGGCGAGGAGATCAAGTTCGGCGATTACAACGGCGGCTTCTCCAAGGTCTCCATGGGTCTGGCCATCACCAAGACCTGCGAGCATCCCGCAGAGGCAGCTACCCTCATCAACTTCCTGCTGAACGAGACCACAGGTGCCGAGATCATGGGCTCCGAGTGCGGCATCCCCGCCTCCAAGGCTGGTCTGGCTGCTGCTCAGAGCGCCGGCAAGATCAAGGAGCTGGTGGCTGAGGCCAACGGCAAGGTCATGGCCTTCGTTTCCAACCAGCTCGACCCCCTGTTCGAGTCCAACGACCTGAAGGCTACCGGCACCGGCGTCTATCAGGAGGTGTTCGACACTCTGGATTACGACAATGTTTCCGGCGCTGACCTGGTCGATACCCTGCTGGACGGCATGGAGTCTGTCGGCTACACCGTCTGATTTCCGCCTCACAGACCTTTCGCGGCCCGCACACGCGCGGTGTTGACACGGGCCGCCCCGCATAAAGGAGTCTTGCAAGGGGCATCCCTTCCACCTACGGACGGATGCCCCTTTTTTGCAAGACGGTGATGACATTTTTTTGACAAAAATGTGTCCAAACGATTGTGCGGCGCACGAGACATATCCTTATAAAAGGAGGACCCCTGGATGAAAGAAAGCAAAGCGCCCTCTCTCGGGCGTACCCCGGCCCAGAAGTTTTTTGACAAATGGCAGGGCCTGTTCTACCTGATCCCCTGGATCATCGGCTTCGTCGTCTTCAAGGCCATTCCGTTCGGCCAGTCTCTGTACTACAGCTTTACGGATATGGACTTCTTCAACGGCATCCATCAGTATGGCATCATGAACTATGTGGACGCCTTCACCACTCCCAAGATCACCAAGGCGCTCATCACCACCTTCAAGTACAGCTTCATCACTGTGCCTCTGAAGCTGGTCTTCGCACTGTTCATCGCCTACATCCTGAACTTCAAGATTGCCTGCGTGAACGTGTTCCGCACCGTC